>OODP01000024.1_pt1 | contig 155964 bp, 130 predicted proteins | sample 1671011 | NCBI WGS metagenome assembly OODP01 (sample SAMN06348113, study PRJEB24527) | human gut metagenome | biome: human gut; feature: ankylosing spondylitis patient; material: feces | host: Homo sapiens | place: China | collected 2015-10
TTATACCTTGCCAAGGGCTACGGGGATTTGATAGCATTTCTTTACTAACTTTCCATTTACTTCAGTACCACTTTATCCAGATGCCAGATCTCATCCACATACTGCTGGATGGTTCTGTCGGAGGTAAACTTGCCAGAGCATGCCACATTGAGGATCGCGCTCTTAGCCCAGTTGTCTTCGTCGCGGTAAGCGGCTTCCACTCTCTTCTGTGCCTCTGCGTAGGACTTGAAGTCCTTGAGGATGAAGTAGGTGTCTGCCTTGGCGGTGCACTGGGTATTCAGCAGAGAGTTGTACAGCGGACGGAACAGCTCGGGATCTCCCGGTGCAAAGGTTCCGTTGATCAGCTGCATCAGTACCTTGCGGACATCCTGATCGTTGTTGAATATCTCCATGGGATCATATCCGCCATGGTTCTCATAGTTGATAACTTCCTGTGCGGACAGACCGAAGATGAATGCATTCTCCTCGCCCACTTCTTCTACAATCTCCACATTGGCACCGTCCATGGTTCCCAGAGTCAGGGCACCGTTCAGCATGAACTTCATGTTACCGGTACCGGACGCTTCCTTACTTGCGGTAGAAATCTGCTCGGAGACATCGGCTGCCGCGAAGATGATCTCTGCGTTGGATACGTTGTAGTTCTCGATGAATACAACCTTGATCTTACCGTTGATCGCAGGGTCGTTATTCACTACGTCAGCTACGGAGTTGATCAGTTTGATGGTCAGCTTCGCATTACGGTAACCGGCAGCTGCCTTTGCGCCGAAGATAAAGGTTCTGGGGTAGAAATCCAGTTCCGGATGCTCCTTCAGTTCGTTATACAGGTGCATTACATGCAGAATATTGAGCAGCTGTCTCTTGTACTCATGCAGACGCTTTACCTGTACATCGAAGATGGATCTGGGATCTACTTCGATACCATTGTGCTCTAAAATGTATTTTGCCAGACGTACTTTGTTCTGGTACTTGATGTTCATGAATTCCTGCTGTGCCTTCTTGTCATCCGCATATACCTTCAGGCGGGAGATCTGCGGCAGATCGGTGATCCAGTCGTCACCTACGTGAGCCGTTACCCAGTCAGCTAACAGCGGGTTCGCATGCAGCAGGAAACGTCTCTGGGTGATACCGTTGGTCTTATTGTTGAAGCGCTCCGGGAACATCTCGTAGAAGTCCTTCAGTTCCTGCTTCTCCAGGATCTCGGTATGCAGTCTTGCCACGCCGTTGACTGAGTAACCGGAAACGATAGCCATATTTGCCATCTTCACCTGTCCATCATAGATGATGGCCATCTTGCGGATCTTCTCCTGTACATCCACGCCGGGTACATTGCTGTACTTCTGCTGGATATCCAGAACGAATCTGCGGTTGATCTCCTCTACGATCTGGTAGATTCTGGGAAGCAGTCTGGAGAACAGTTCGATGGGCCATTTCTCCAATGCTTCCGCCATAATGGTATGGTTGGTGTAAGCGCAGGTCTTGGTGGTGATCTCCCATGCTTCTTCCCAGGTCAGATAATAATCATCCATCAGCACACGCATCAGCTCTGCGATTGCTACAGTAGGATGGGTATCGTTCAGCTGGAAGGTAACCTTCTCATAGAATTTATGGATATCGTCATGCTTTCTCATGTACTTCTCTACAGCTTCCTGTACGGATGCGGAGATGAAGAAATACTGCTGCTTCAGACGCAACTCCTTACCTGCATAGTGATTGTCGTTGGGATACAGAACCTCTACGATGTTACGTGCCAGGTTCTCCTGTTCTACCGCCTTCTGGTAATCACCCTTGTCAAAAGAATCCAGCTGGAAGCACTCTACAGGCTCCGCATCCCAGATACGCAGGGTGTTTACAATGCCATTGCCATAACCCACGATGGGGAAATCAAACGGAATTGCCTTAACAGACTGATAACCTTCCTGGGTAAATACATTTCTGCCATTCTCATCGGTGTGTACGCTGACATAACCGCCGAACTTTACGATCTTGGCGTATTCGGGTCTGCGCAATTCAAAAGGATTGCCGTTCATCAGCCAGTTATCGGGAACCTCTACCTGATAACCGTCGCGGATTTCCTGCTTGAACATGCCATAACGATAACGGATACCGCAGCCGTATGCGGGATATCCCAGCGTTGCCAGGGAATCCAGGAAACATGCTGCCAGACGTCCCAGACCACCGTTACCCAGTGCTGCATCCGGCTCCTGGTCTTCGATCAGGTTCAGATCCAGTCCCAGTTCTTCCAAAGCTTCTGCTACGGGCTTATATGCCTTTAAGTTGATGAGGTTATTGCCCAATGCTCTTCCCATCAAAAATTCCATGGACATGTAGTAGACCATCTTGGGATCTTCCTTCTCATATGCCTTCTGGGTCTCCATCCAGTTCTCTACGATACGGTCCTTGATCGCATAAGATACTGCCTGGAAGATCTGCTGTGCATCTGCTTCTTCCAGATTCTTACGATACAGGGTGCGCACATTATATTCCACACTTCTCTTGAAGAGCTCCTTGTCGAACTCTTTTGCCTTTACCGGCTTCTCGCTGGCTGCTACTGATTTTTTCACCTATGTTCTCCTCTCCATTACCTCTCCGGTACTGTACTCTTCTCAAGATATTCCGCGCCGGATAGCGTTATGATTTCATCCATATTCTTAACCAAATACAGGTAATATTATAACAAACTTCCATGCGTATTCCAACTGTTTTCGCCGGTTTTCGTAAGTTTCGTAAATGTTTTCCCGAAACAAAAAAGATTCTGCGGTCCCCCCCGTTGGGAAAACCACAGAATCTCTTTATCCCGGCATTTTATTGCAGAACTTTTATACTCTCTCCACAGCGATCACTGCGTTCTCGCCATTGATGTTCCATTCCTTGGATACACCATATTCCGCACCGCTTGTCAGTTCGTCTGCCAGAACCTTTCCGCTGATGGCGTCTTTGTTCTTCCGGGCGATCTCGGACAGCCTGTCGTTGCCGTTGATGGATACGCGGATGTGATCAGTCACTTCGAAGCCGCTCTCCTTACGCATGGTCTGGATCTTGCTGATGATCTCGTATACGAAGCCTTCCTCTACCAGTTCCGGTGTCAGGTTGGTATCCAGCACAACGGTCATCTTATTGTCCTCCTGAGATACATAGCCTTCCTTCTGTGCCATGTCGATCAGCAGATCGTCCTTGGTCAGTTCCACAGCCACACCGTCTACATCGAACTTTAATGCGCCGTCTGCATTCAGTTCATCCATGGCTGCGTTGCCGTCCAGTGCAGCCAGGTGCTTCTGGATGCCGCCTAACTGTTTGCCATATTTAGGTCCTACGGTACGCAGCTGAGGCTTGAAGGTATAGGAAGTAAAGTCACGTACGTCATCGGTGAATACCACTTCCTTGACGTTTAACTCATCCTCAATGATCTCCTGGTAGAACTCACTTAAGGTGAAATCTGCCTTGATATACATTCTGCTGATGGGCTGACGGTTCTTGATGGCAGCCTCGTTACGGCACGCACGTCCCATAACGACAGCATCCAGTACATCCTCCATATCCTCTTCCAGCTTCTTGTCGATGTGATCCTTGTTCACTACCGGGAAGTCACACAGATGGATACTCTCGGGAGCGGATGCATCATTGCTTCTTACCAGGTTCTGGTAAATATCCTCTGTCATGAAGGGGATCATGGGTGCGGCTGCCTTACAGATGGTCACCAGTGCGGTGTACAGCGTCATGTAGGCATTGATCTTATCCTGCTCCATACCCTTTGCCCAGAAACGCTCACGGCTGCGTCTTACATACCAGTTACTCATCTCATCGACGAAGTCCTGCAGAGCCTTGGCAGCCTCGGGGATACGGTACTGGTCCAGATTGCTGTCTACTTCTGCAACGGTAGAGTTCAGCTTGGACAGCAGCCACTTATCCATTACGGGCAGTTTGTCGTATTCCAGTGTATATTTGGAAGCATCAAAATTGTCAATATTCGCATACAGTACGAAGAATGCGTAGGTGTTCCACAGAGTACCCATGAACTTACGCTGTCCTTCCTGTACGGCCTTGCCGGAGAATCTCTTCGGCAGCCAGGGTGCGGAACTGGTGTAGAAATACCAACGGATGGCATCTGCACCGTAGGTCTCCAGTGCGTTGAAGGGATCTACCGCATTGCCCTTACTCTTACTCATCTTCTGACCGTTCTCGTCCTGTACATGGCCCATAACGATAACGTTCTTGTAAGGAGCCTTGTTGAAGAGCAGGGTGGACTCTGCCAACAGTGAATAGAACCATCCACGGGTCTGATCCACTGCCTCGGAGATAAAGTTGGCAGGGAACTGCTGCTCGAACAGATCCTTATTTTCAAACGGATAATGATGCTGTGCAAAAGGCATTGCTCCGGAGTCGAACCAGCAGTCGATCACCTCGGGAACACGCTTCATCTGCTTGCCGCACTCGGGGCAGGTGATAGTGATCTCGTCAATATAAGGACGATGGAATTCTACAGTCTTCGCCTTCTCATTGCCGCTCATCTTGTACAGCTCTTCACGGCTGCCGATGGAATGCTGGTGTCCGCATTCGCACTCCCAGATATTTAACGGAGTACCCCAGTAACGGTTACGGGATACACCCCAGTCCTGAATATTCTCCAGCCAGTTGCCGAAACGTCCCTCACCGATGGAAGCGGGGATCCAGTTGATGGTCTTATTATTACGTACCAGATCATCCTTCACAGCGGTCATCTTGATGAACCAGGACTCTCTTGCATAATAGATCAGCGGAGTATCACATCTCCAGCAGAAGGGATAATCATGCTCGAACTTCGGTGCATCGAACAGCTTGCCCTCTGCATCCAGATCCTTTAATACCAGAGGATCTGCATCCTTTACAAATTTACCGGCATAAGGAGTCTCTGCGGTCAGGTCACCCTTGCCGTCTACGAACTGTACGAAAGGCAACTCATAGTTGCGTCCGATACGGCTGTCGTCTTCACCGAAAGCAGGAGCGATATGAACGATACCGGTACCATCGGTCATGGTTACATAATCATCGCAGGTCACGAAATGTGCCTTTTTCTTCTGCTTCTCAGCGGCATCTCCCGCACACTTGTACAGAGGCTCATACTCCTTGTACTCCAGATCCTTACCAACATAAGTCTCCAGTACTTCGTAAGCTGCTTTACCTTCTTCTGCCAGGCTGCCCAGTACCTTGTCTGCCAATGCCTTTGCAATATAATAGGTATAACCGTCAGCAGCCTTCACCTTCAGGTAGGTCTCCTCCGGATTCACGCACAGTGCCACGTTGGAAGGAAGGGTCCAGGGAGTTGTGGTCCATGCCAGGAAATATGCATCCTCGCCCTTTACCTTGAAACGTACGATAGCGGAGCGCTCTTTGACTGCCTTATAGCCCTGTGCCACTTCGTGACTGGACAGCGGGGTTCCGCAGCGAGGGCAGTAGGGAACAATCTTGAAGCCCTTGTACAACAGACCCTTGTCCCAGATGGTCTTCAGTGCCCACCACTCGGACTCGATGAAATTGTCATCATAGGTAACATAAGGGTTATCCATGTCCGCCCAGAAACCAACGGTACGGGAGAAATCTTCCCACATTCCCTTATATTTCCAGACGCTCTCTTTACATTTGTCAATGAAAGGTGCCAGACCGTATTCCTCGATCTGCTCCTTGCCGTCCAGACCCAGCATCTTCTCGACTTCCAGTTCTACGGGAAGTCCGTGAGTATCCCAGCCGGCCTTACGGGGAACCATATATCCCTTCATGGTACGGTATCTGGGGATCATATCCTTGATGGTACGGGTCTCTACATGACCGATGTGAGGCTTACCGTTAGCGGTAGGCGGTCCGTCGTAGAAGGTATAGGTTTCGCCTTCCTTACGATGCTCCATACTTTTTTTGAAAATGTCGTTGTCTTCCCAGAATTTCTCGACTGCTTTCTCGCGGTCTACAAAATTCAGGCTTGTGGGTACCTGCTTGTACATACTGTGCTTCCTTTCTTTTCTTATTACAGCATCATACTATTCAGCTCCTCATTCACAAAATCGCATCTTCGATGCTTTCCTGAATAGTATCAAAAAAGCCCCGTCCTGTAACAGGACGAAGCTCATGCATTCGTTAACCACCTCTTACAACATACTTCCTATTATATAGGAGTGATATGCTTCCCGGTAACGGCGGGATTCCGTTCAGAACTACTGACCTGGGCTTTTGTTCTGACAGCTCAGAAGTGATTTTCACGATTCCCTTACTCGCACCGGTCTCTCACCATCACCGGCTCGCTTTGCCTTTCTGCGGAAAAGTTACTCTCTTCGTCAATGCATTTTTGATATACCGCTATTATATATCTCATTTTTTTGCGTTGTCAAGCCGGATGTTGAGATTTGCTTATAAAGCTTTTATTTCTTGCTTTTCCGACATTTATTTCATATAATTATATTAATACTGATATGTGTACCGATCTTACCGGAAGGGGCAGGGAATTCTATGGAAAATACGCAAAATACGCCCAAAAAAAGCGGCGGTAAAATATCATATACTCTGCAGATCATCGGACTGCTTCCTTTACTGGCGCTGGGAATTGCGATGTTGTTTTTCACTTCCCAATGGTTCACAAAAACTATGTATCAGGAAGTGGAACGTGAATTGTATGATGCCACGAAAAGTGCCACTACACTTCTGAACGCTGCCTATCCCGGCGATTATCACCTGGAGGGAGATGTTGCTTATCTTCTGTATAAAGGAGAGACGGATATCACCAGGGACTATTCTCTTCTGGATCAGTTCAAAGAGGATACCGGACTGGACATCACCCTGTTCTATCAGGATACCCGCATTCTGACGACCCTGTATAATGCCCAGGGTGAACGCATCGTCGGTTCCGGTGCTCCCGATATTGTGATCCGGGATGTTTTGAACACCGGCGAAAACCATTTCTACACTCATACCCTCATTAACGGCAAAGCTTATTTTTCCTACTATATACCTCTGCGCAATCAGGACGGCAGCGTCGTCGGAATGCTTTTTGTGGGCAGACCCAGTGAAACAGTCTCCCTATCCATTCAGAATTACGTCTATCCGCTGACGTGGCTGATCATCGGTTTTGTGGCTCTTGTGACTGTCTGCATTTATTTTTACACCAGAAGATTCGTGGCTGTATTACTCCATATCCACAGCTTCCTGTCGGATGTAGCCTCCGGGAATCTGAACGCCACACTGGATCATTCGGTAACAAAACGCAGTGATGAATTAGGTGATATCGGCCGCTGTGCCCTGTCCATGCAGCGATCTCTTCGTATCATGATCGAGCAGGATGCCCTGACCGAGCTGTACAACCGCCGCAGCGGAGACAAAAAGCTGCGCCAGATCTTCGAGGAAGCCAGATCCTCCCGCCATTCTTTTGCACTCGCCATCGGAGATATTGACTTTTTCAAAAAGGTTAACGATACCTACGGTCATGAATGCGGGGATGCCGTACTGAAAAATGTTTCTGCCCTGCTGAAGCAGCATATGTGGCGCCGTGGCTTTGCCGCGCGTTGGGGTGGTGAGGAATTTCTACTGGTATTTGAAAATGTAGATCTTACAGAAGCCCGGAAGCAGCTGGAGCTTCTCATGGACAAAATCCACGAACTGGATACGCTCTATGAGGGGCAGCACGTAAAAGTAAATATGACCTTCGGTCTGATCTGTGACCCCGACAAAGATATTCATGCATTATTAAAAGAAGCTGATGGGAAATTATATATCGGTAAGACAAACGGTCGTAACCAGGTGGTATCTTAACCCGGTTACGACCGTTTTTTATTTGTTTCTGATCTTGTTATCTTTAACCTTGCAGGCATTCCGGATTCAACAGGAAATCATAAATATTGATTGTCAGAATACCATATTCATCATAATATGGCTGCACAATATCTTTTGTAATGACAATTTTCTTAAAAGAGTCATCAATCTTCCGGAACGGTCGGATTTCCTGCGTCCGCTTTGCTTCATCCGGAAGAGAATATGCCGATTGAATGTAATATCTGGCAGAACCAAGATTGCAGACAAAATCCACTTCCAGCTGCCTGCGGTTTACCTTTCCTTCCAAATCTTTTTCCGCGATAGGGACAACACCTACATCCACACTATATCCCCGCATCCGGAGTTCGTTATAGATTACATTTTCCATGGAATGTGTCTGCTCCAACTGCCGGAAATGAATTCTGGCATTCCGAAGCCCCAAATCAGAAAAATAATATTTCTTAGGAGTCTCTATATATGACTTTCCCTTAATATCATAACGCTGTGCTGACTCTATCAAAAAAGAATCTTCAAAGTAATCCAAATATTTCTTTATGGTTGCAGAAGTAATTTTAGATTTCTTCACGGTTTTAAAAGTGTTCTTTAGTTTTTCCGGATTGGTCAACGAACCGATCGCAGAGGAAAGAATATTTAGCAGATCTTCCAATTCCCCAATATTCTTTATACGATTCCGTTTCGTAATATCACGGATATAAATTTCGTTAAATAAATTCTGCAGCGCTGTTGCTTTATCCCCGGCACCATCCCGCAGAACCACTAATGGAATTCCACCGTAAAGCATATATTCAGATAACCCGGTATATTTATCTCCGTTATAAACAGACATAAATTCAGCAAAGCTGAGAGGGTACATATGGATTTCATCACCCCTGCCTGCAAATTCCGTAGCAATATCCTTTGACAACAGTTTTGCGTTACTTCCCGTCACAAACACATCAATATTCTCTTTGCGAAGGTATCCATTCAAAACAGCCTCAAAACAATCCAGCATCTGAATTTCATCCAACAGCAGATAATATATTCCCTCTCCTGTAGTTTTCGACCGAATATATGCCATAAATTTCTCCGGATCCACACCCTGCTTTTCCTTTTCGATCTGAATAAGACTTTCACCGATCAGGTAAAGATCATCCGCAGAATCAAAGGCAAACCGTATGATATGGTCTGCTTCCACACCGGAATCTAACAAATGATGATAGAAAATGTTATTCAGCAGATAAGACTTACCACATCTTCGAATACCGGTAATCACCTTGATTAATCCATTGCTCTTTCTTTTTATTAACTTTTCCAAATAGAAATCTCTGCGAATATCCATATATTTTCTCCCTGGAATAGATTTTTGCAACTGGTTGCACTTTTCTATTCTATTATATGGATAATTTAACTGAAAATCAATATACTTGCTTCATTTTTGGAAAAGATTTTTGCAACTGGTTGCACTTTTCTATTTCAAATTGTAAATAAACAAAGTAATTATTTATTGTTCCATCTGTCTGCCCAGGAAGCCCGCCGCAGACAGAGCCAGTTTCTGCTCCACTTCTCCCATTTTGCTCTTCCCGTCATTTTCCAACAGGATCACACTTCCGATGATGTCTCCTTCGCAGATGATCGGCGTGATCAGCTGCCAGGCATAGTCCACGGCAATGTCTTCCGCAATGTTGACATAGTTGCGGTCTCCTTTTGCGGCAATCACAGTCTCTCTATTATTGACCCTCTCTTCCAGTTGACGGCTCACGGATTTATTTAACAGCTGTTTACAGCCTCCTGAGACGGCGATGAACTGGTCTCTGTCCGCGATCAGTGTGGCATGTCCCGACACCTGTGCCAGGCTCTCCGCATACTGTTTGGCAAATGTGGTCATCTCTCCGATAGGGGAATATTTTTTCAGGATGACCTGCCCCTCTCTGTCGGTGAAGATCTCCAGCGGATCACTCTCTCTGATGTGTAACGTGCGGCGGATCTCCTTCGGGATCACGATGCGTCCCAGGTCATCTATTCTTCTTACAATTCCAGTTGCTTTCATCATTTTTTCCTCCATGACATATTGCGTAAGATAAATCATCATCTCGCATTACTAATCATTAACGTTGCAGTTAGTATGCGAAATGCAGGAAAAAATATACTTTAAATTGCCAGATACACCGTCATTCAGCAGTGCCATTGCTGGCTTATATTTATAGCAGTTCTGTATTTTCCCTCAGAATGATTGTTTTATATTAAAATTAAAATGCATCCATTCAATTTTTACTCTTACATTATCGAATTTTTCCATTCTCAATCAGACTGTTTCGTACTGTATTTTCCTTATTTCTATGTTACACTTATTCTGTTTACGACAATTTTTTATGGGAGAGTTTAAACTATGAATCACAAAAATAATAACAGAAGTTCATTTTCCGGCAAGATCGGCTTCGTTCTGTCGGCTGCCGGAGCATCCGTAGGATTAGGCAATATCTGGCGTTTCCCGTATCTGGCAGCCAAATACGGCGGCGGTATCTTCCTGTTGATCTATATTATTCTGGCGCTTACCTTCGGTTATAGCATGATCGTGGCAGAGACTTCACTGGGACGCATGACAGGTAAAAGTCCCGTGGGGGCCTTTCATACCTTCGGAAAATCCAAATGGCTGTCCTTCGGCGGATGGATCAACGCTATTATTCCTATTCTGATCGTTCCTTATTATTCCGTCATCGGCGGATGGGTGATCAAATATCTGGTGGAATATGCCAAGGGTCACGGACATGATCTGGCAGCGGACGGTTATTTTTCCACGTTTATTTCCAATGGTGTCTCTACAGAGCTGTGCTTTATCGTATTCACTCTGTGTACTCTGGGAATCATCTACGCCGGTGTCCGCAACGGTATCGAGCGCGTATCCCGCATTATGATGCCGATCCTGGTAGTGCTGTCCGTGGTCATCACAGTCTATTCTGTTACCAGACCGGGAGCACTGAGCGGCGTGAAGTATTTCCTGATCCCGAATCCTGCGAATTTCTCTTGGATGACAGTCGTAGCTGCCATGGGGCAGATGTTCTACTCTCTGTCCATTGCCATGGGTATTCTCATCACCTTCGGCTCTTATATGAAAAAAGATGTTTCCATCGAAGGCTCCACCAAAAATGTAGAGATCTTCGATACCGCCATTGCTATCATGGCAGGTCTGATGATCATTCCCGCCGTGTTCGCATTCTCCGGTGGAGATCCCGATACCTTACAGGCAGGTCCTTCCCTGATGTTCATCACACTTCCCAAGGTCTTCGACAGCATGGGCATGGGCACCTTCGTAGGTATCCTGTTCTTCGTACTGGTACTATTCGCAGCCATGACCAGCTCCATTGCACTTACCGAAAGTGCTGTGTCTACTTTCGAGGACGAGCTTGGCTGGGGTCGTAAAAAATCCACCTTGATCATGGGTGTGATCATGCTGGCACTGGGAACATTATCCTCACTGGGTTACGGACCGCTTGGTGCTGTGAAGATCATCGGCATGCAGTTCCTTGATTTCTTTGATTTCCTGACCAACTCCGTGATGATGCCTATCGCTGCCATCACCATCTGTCTACTGGTGTCCCGCGTCATCGGAGTAAAGGCTGTGGAAGAAGAAGTCATGCACGGAGAAGCCGCTTTCCGCCGCAAAAAGATATTCAATTTCATGATCAAGTATCTCTGCCCGGTATTTGCTGCGATTATTTTATTAAGCTCTGTGGCAAATGCATTTGGACTTATTTCTATGTAAGATGCCAGGGTCATAAACAAGAACCCCACGCTGTGCTCGCACAAACGTGGGGTTCTTGTTTCATGACCCGCTCCGATATTCGCATAAAAGGGAAGTGTCAGCTTCACGATATGCGAATACCGGGCAGGATTGTGAGAGTGCGCAGCACGGAGCAATCCGTCAGGCATCTTACATCTTACTATATGTTAATGATCCGTCCTGTCTCCGCATTTACTCTATGTGAAATTGAGATTACCGTTCTTCCTTCCGAGGCACGCTTCAGTGCCTGCAGCACCTCTTCCTCGGTCTGGGCATCCAGATTTGCCGTAATCTCATCCAACAGAAGGAGCTTCGGCTTCGCCACCGCAGCTCTGGCAATAGATAACAGCTGCCACTGTCCCTGGGAGAAGATCTCCTGGGTACAGGGAGTGTCATAGCCTTTTTCCAATTGTTCTATCGTCGCATCCAGTCCCGCAATTCTTGCAGCCCCCCGTACCTCTTCCATGGTAAAAGAATCGTCATACAGCGTGATCTGATCCTTCACGGTACCGGGTACTCTATGAAAAGTCTGCTCCACATAGCCGTACAGGCTGCGCTTTTCATGTTCCGGAATCTGAAAAGCATCTCTTCCCTGAATCAGCACTTTACCCTCTCCCGGCTGATAGAGTCCCAACAACAGTTTGAAGACCGTACTCTTCCCTGCTCCGGTTCTTCCGGACAGTGTCACCTGTTCTCCGGGATATACTTGAAAATTTAAAGCCTGCAAAATCTTACGGTCATCATCCTCATAGCTAAAGGTCACATTTTGCAGTTCCACAAAAGGTTTTTCCGGTCTATTCTGTGGTTCTGCCGGTTTTTCCCCGGAATTTCTCTCCGGCAATTCCTCCAGCGCATAGAATTCATTGATCCGGTGCACGCCCGCAATGGCGGACTGTATGGTCTGGATCTCCATTCCCAGACTCTCCACAGGGGTAAAGATCTGTGAGATATAGTTAATTACCGCTACCGCTGTACCTGCAGACATACCGAACAACATCAGCACTTTTGCATTACCGGAGGCAGAAAACAGCATCACAACCGCCACCACGATAGCATTCAGGATCAGGATCACCGGGGAATAAATGGCATCATAAAAATTCGTGCGATCTACCGCGCGGTAGCTCTCCGCAATATATTCATCATACCGCTGCTCCATGTAGCGCTCTTTTCCCAACGTATGAATGGTACGGATATTGTGCAGCGTCTCCGGCACATGTCCGGATGCTCTGCCCACGGCGCAACGGTTCTCGATCTGGGCTTTCAGCATGTTTTTCTGCACCGTCCGGGTGAGCCAATACAGAAATGGAAGCAGAACCAAAAGTACGATCGCCAGTCCTCTGTTTTTTAACCAGATCACCACCAGGATACTTATAATCTTACAGGCATCGGCGAACATACTGATGATTCCGGAGGTGAACAGGTTCTCCACCGTATCCACATCTCCTACGAACCGGGATACGATAGTACCGGGCTCCTGCTTCGTGAGTTCCCCTGCCGTCAGGTTCGTATATTTCTCCATCATGCTGCTCCGCAGTGCATGAGTGATCTTCTGACCGAAGACCGTCAGCAGACCTTCCCGAAGGCTTTCGGTCAGACCGGTGAGCACCGTAAAAGCAAAATATAGTATCACCAATGCAACCGGAACTGTGTTTCCTGCGGTGATCGTATCCACAATACTTCCGAGGATCCAGGGCGGCAGAAGCGCGGTTACGATGGCACCTGCGACTGCCAACAGGATTCCCAGTGACAGCCCTGCATAGCCTGTCACAGTCTGTCGGATCACGCTGCGGACATTTTTCACATTCTGCCTCTTATTTTTCTGCATCTGTTTATTTTTCTGCATGATCCGGACCTCCCTCCTGCGTACTGTGTGCATCAGCGCCATCCGCCTGTGCTTCATACAGTCTCGCATACTCCGGGAACTTTTCAAGGATCTGTTCGTGGGTTCCCGCAGTCACTTTTCCAGCCTCCATCCACAGCACCTGATCCATTTCGGGGAACAGATAGAGTCTGTGGGACAGCAGGATCACGATACTGTCCGCTGTAAACTTCCGCAGATTGGCGAAGACCTCTTCCTCCGTCTTACGATCCAGTGCGGAAAAAGGATCGTCCAGGATCAGGACCGGACGCTTATGGCACAGGGTTCTCGCCAATGCCAACCGCTGTGCCTGTCCACCGGAGAGCCGGACGCCGCCATTTCCCACAATGGTGTCCATCCCCTCTTCCATCTCTGCCACTTCACCGTCGAAACAGACTGCCTTCAGATACTTCTCCGCATCGTCATCATCGCCCAGCAGTATATTGTTACGGACACTGTCATTGAACAGCTCCGGATCATGTCCCAAGTATCCTATCATGCCGGTGCGCTCCGCTTTGGTCATTTCGGATAATTCTTTGCCGTGGAAACGTATCCTTCCTTCGTAAGGGTATTCACAGAGGAAGGTCTTACCCAATGTGGACTTACCACACGCCACTGCTCCGGTGACACCGATGATCTGTCCCGGGAAAGCGGACAGATTGAAGTCCTCATAGATCTTCTCTCTGCCGGGATAAACAAAGCTTACATGAGATACTTCCAGCATTCCCGGCTTCTGTACCAAGCTGTCGTCCTCATAAGTGGTTTCCTTCATCAGTGGCTTAATGCGCTTCCAGGAGACTTGGGCTTTATGTACCGCATTGAATAATTTCGCGGCATGAGAAGATTTCACGGCTAACTTCAAAAAACAGGATAAAAACGTGGTAAAGGCTGCCACATCCCATATTTTCCAGCCGGTTCCCAACACATTTCTGCTGCCGAAATACAGGATAAACAATACTCCTGTCATGGAGATGATCCGGTACAGCGGGGGAAACGCGGTACTCCAGATATTGGCCTTCACAGCGGATTTCTCATAAGCGGTAAGGTTCGCTTCGTAGGCCTGCTTCCGCTCTTTTTCTCTGCCATAGACACGATAAGTGATAGCGTTAGTGGCTCTGTCCAGTGTTGCGGCACTTAAGTCTCCGGACTTTTCCTTATAAGCAGCTCCGGTGCGTTGCACGTTACGCTTCATCTTCTCCGCCAGCACATAAGATACCGGTAAAAACAGCATACCTAAGATTGCCAGCCTCCAGTCATAAAATAACAGCATTCCCACATATGCTGCCAGTGCCACACCGGTATCGAAGATCTCTGTGGTAAATTTCCGCATACCCTCCGCGCAGTCGTCCACATCCAGGATTGCCTTGGTCATGACATTTCCGACACCTTCTTCTTCCAGTTTGGCACGGCTTCTGTGCACCAGACTTCGGTACAGGATTTCTTTCATGTCACGATTTACATTATTGGCAAAACGTCTGACATAAAAACGTTTGATATAACGGGAGATCTGCACGATGGCAATAGACATCACATACGCGGTCACCAGCACCAGCATATCCCGGTATCCGGCCTTCCCGCCCAGAATGTCCACCAGGCATCCCGTCATCCGCCCCTCGAACCACGGTCCTGCCAGCAGTCCGAGGTTATAGATCAGTCCGGAGAACGTGACTGCCAGCAGCACCGGCCACTGGGTTTTGAAATAATACAGGATCTGATCCTTTTTCACTGCCTCAGATATCTGTTTCATCCTCTCCTGCTCCTTCTTCCACACATTTTGCCACATTGACAAATCCTGCCCTTCTTGCATCATCCATAAATTCTGCCTCTTTCCGCAGCACTACATAAAAAGATGTACTATCCTCTGATTTAGATGATACCAGGGTCAAAAGGTCTAAGCCCACATGAGCTTGCTCATAAGTGGGTGAAAGACCTTAGGACCCGCCCCGATATGAGCATAAAAGTGGGATGATAATCCCACGATATGCGAATATTGGGTAGGATTGTGGGAGTGCGTAGCACGAAGCAATCCGTAGGTATCAAAGTCGGGGGCTTTTGACTCCGACATCATTTAGATAATAGTACATCTTTTTTATCTGTCAATGTATTGGCTCACTTGCGTTCATTATCTCAGGCCTTCAGAATCTCCGACAGATTCCTCTGGATCCTGGCTGCTACATCCGGTTTATTCATGGAATAGACATGGATATGTTTTACGCCATTGGCCAGCAGATCGATGATCTGATCGGTGGCATAGGCAATGCCCGCCTGTTTCATGGCTTCCGGATTGTCTCCGAAGCGGTCTACGATATTTTTGAATCGTTCCGGCACATTACAACCGGACAGTTTTACGGCATTCTTCACCTGCACGCCACGGGTGATGGGCATGATGCCGGGAACGATGGGCACGGTAATCCCTGCTTCCCGCACACGGTACATGAAGTTGAAGAAGATATTGTTGTCGAAGAACATCTGGGTCGTCAGATACTCACATCCGGCATCCACCTTTGCCTTCAGTCCCTGAATATCCGCATTTTTGTTAGCAGAATCGGGATGCACCTCCGGGTAGCAGGCGCCGCCCACGCAGAAATCTCCGCTTTCCTTAATAAAACGCACCAGATCCGATGCGTGGGTAAAATCTGTAAATACTTCTCCGTCGAAATCCTTGGGAATATCTCCTCTCAGAGCTAAAATATTCTCGATCCCTGCTGCCTGCATTTCTGTAAGAGCTGCGCCGATACTGCTCCTGTCAGCACAGACACAGGTCAGATGCGCTACCGTAGGCACATTGTGCTGCTTCTGAATCTCTCCTGCCAAAGCAATGGTATGTCCCTTGGTACTGCCGCCGGCGCCATAAGTCACGCTCATATAAGCAGGCTGCAATGCCGCGATCCCCAGTGCTGCTACCTCCACATTTCCGAAATCCGTACTCTTCTTCGGAGGAAATACCTCAAAAGAGATCGTTGCTGTATCTTTATTCAAAATATCTCTGATCTTCATACAATTCTTCTCGCCTTTCCATCATCTACATACCTTCAGGCTGCTTAATTACCCTTTGTTTTCCCGCAAAAAGATCGGCAGGAAATCCTGTTTTTCCTCTTCCTTAGTCTCACTCTCCGCAATGACATTCCGGATATTCTGCATCCGTTTATCCAGCGCCGCACTTTGCTGTGCACAGTCATACAGCTCATCCTTTAAAAACTTTGCCTGACTTTCCGGGATGTTTTTCTTATACTGCAGCTTGTGCTCCAGGCTTGCCCAGAAATCCATGGCTATGGTGCGGAACTGCACCTCCACATAGACAAGCTTCTTCGTGTTCTGTAAAAAGATCGGCACCTGCACGATCAGATGAAGGCTGCGGTAACCGCTCTCCTTGGGATTCTTTATATAATCCTTGCGCTCGATCAGAGTAATGTCATCCTGTCGTAAAAAGCTCTCCACCAGCTCGTATATATCATCCGGGAAAGAGCAGATGACCCGGACACCGGCGATATCACGGATATTCTCCTCAATGCCTTCCAGCGTCATGGGAATATTTTTGCGGCGGATCTTCCTAAGGATGCTGTCGTAGGACTTCACCCGGGTCTTGATCCCCTCGATGGGATTGCGGTCATATTCCAGGGAATACTCCTGATTCAGCACCTTGAATTTCGTCTCCACCTCCATGATAGCACACTGATAATAAGACATCAGCTCGTCCATGGGGCGCTTATTCTTCTCGATCAGATCCAAAAACTCGTCTGAGAGTAAATGTTGCTTCAAAAATTTACCTCTGATGGTATCCATTGTGATTTATTCCTTCTCTAAAGTACTGCATTACATAACGATTCTATTATATACACTCAATCGCATCACTGCAATAAAGTTAAAAGAAAGAATTTGAGAAAAAAACAGGAACAGCAGCGATCTGCCATTCCTGTATCACTTTTGCTTTATCCATTCTCACAATCAGCTATGATTTTCCTTACTTCCTCAATGCTTTTCTCTGTGACTGCCGCAATCTGCTCCGGTTGCATTCCGTTTTTATGCATCCTGGCTATCATTGTTGCTTCTGCTCTCGCTTCACCGATTGCAATTCCCTTTTCTTCGATTCCTTCACTCAAATTACACATTGTACTCACATCCCTTCGCAAATTTTCTTCCAACTCAATATCGTACTCTGTTTCCATGATCGACATTTTCTCATCTACTGTCAGTTTCTGCGACAGTAGTGCTCCCAGAAGACGGTGCAATTCATATCTCTCATCCTGTTCCGGAAGTTCTTTTGCAATCCCAATCATTATAATATTGATCAGATGGATTTTTCCCTTCCATTCATGGTTCCCGATTACAGCATCATTTACAAAATGAATATGGTTCATACTGTTCTGTTCCATATTCATACATATCCAAATGGAATAAACTCGTTTAATATCATCATAACCGGATTTAACAAAATCCCGCTCCTTTTGGGATGATACCAGGCGACTCGCATAAAATATCGCACGATTTAAAATCTCATAACTCGTCGGTTCATCTTTCTGTGCTTCCACATTTATGATGATTTGTGTCAATCCGGCATCCTTGCTATCTTCAGATGGTAACCGGACATAAAAAATAATGTCAAATCTTATCAGTCCCTCGTTTATTTCCACGTTTTCCGTATTCAGACCGATAATCTGCTGTCCCTGTTGTTCGTGATTGGTCATCCCCGGTTCTATCGGCACCTTGCTGATATAAGGTGTTCCTTCTATATAGGGGATCACCTCCCTGGGATTCATCCCCTTGAATTCATCTACTGTTCTGGTCAGTATATGAGCCAGTATAATTTTATGCCCCAGCAGATTTTTGACTTTCGCATCATATTGTGCCTTTTGATTTGTCGCTATTACAGCTCTTTTCAGTGTATTATGCATAAGGTCTTATCCTTTCTACAAGACCTTCTCCGAAATTCTCTCCCGAAATATATTATATCTTACGAAAACTATTGCCACAACTACTATTTTCACTTCCGCAATCTCTTCCGATACCCTGCCGGTGTCTCCCCGTAGGCCCTCTGGAAGGCATCGTTAAATGCTCTGGCATCGCCAAAGCCTACATTCATGGCAATCTCGTAGACTTTTTTGTCAGTGTCCAGAAGCAGTGTGACTGCATGTTTCAGGCGGATCTGATTGACATAGTCCTTGAAATTTTTGCCGGTGCTTTTATGCGCATTTATCCGCAGAGCATAACTTTAGCGGAGAAAACACCATTCTGACAGGCAAACGTACTTGCACCACCGCTTTTTTCTGCAATATGTTGGATTGACTGGATGCCGACGCCGTTTCCCTTTCGTTTGGAGGATTGAAAAACACCGTTCTTCTCCCTGATTTCGCCGTCATAGGCATTCTCCACTTCGATCAGAAGCAGCCGCCCGGCATGCAGATATGCAGTGATTTTGATCTGCCGTCTGTCTGGTGCAGTGCGGATACTGGCTTCGAGCGCATTTTCCAACAAGTTGGACAAGACCAGACACATGTTGATCTCATCGACCGGAAGAGTCTGCGGCAGATCGAGCTTTGCACAAAAGGGAATGCCTTCGCGCTTTGCCAGGGCACAATAATAGCCGATGACGCTATCTGCTGCATGGTTTTCGCAGAAGTGTATACCGAGATCCGGGATGCGGGAAATGTTTTTTTCAAGGTAGCTTTTCAATCTTTCCAGATCGCCTGTCTCAGCCAGTGCGGAAATTTGATTCAGTTGATGGCGCATATCATGCCGCGCCTGCCGCACTTCTTCGATGGCGGTTTTGAGATTCTCATAGCGTTGCTGCTGCAGGAAAAGAAGCTGGTTTTCCTGCTGTAATCTCGCGTTGCGGTTGAGACTGGTGGCCATTAGCAGGAAAATTGCGTTGAACAAGAGCAAAAGCAAAAGAAGTGCAATACTTATCACAATATATCCCTGTAATACACGACCGGTCCGAAGCGTCGTCTGATAGCGCGGGATCATAAAAAGGTTCAAAAAAATGAACACCAGCGGCAAAACCCAGAACACATACCACGTTTGCGCAAAATTATCGTCCTCAACCATCACACGCACTGCATGGGTTGACGGATAGAACGCAGCCAGCACGAAAATCCAGCAAACCACATTATAAAATACACAGGCTGCAAGGCAGAACCACGGTTCGTCCGATGGCAGCTGCATATGCAGAGCAATCGCAGCGCTGATAGCCCGAGACAAGCTGTTGATGCATGCAAATACTGCGCAAACAGTCAGTGCAATTGTTCCGGATTTCCAGAGGGAGATTTTGAGCCTTCCGGTATATAGCCCAATTGCAAGCAATGTGATCCCTGCCAGGGCAGACGCAGTGGAAGCATGCAGCTGATAGCAGACGATCCCACCACCGATACATAATCCTGCCATCAGGGGGAGAATCCGGGCGGCAAGCTTTCCGGGGGACTGCTTCAGATAGGATTTTACAGGGAAATATGCAAGTAAAAGACCGGGGAGTACGACGGACAACTCCAGGATCGGACGCAGAATATCTTTCATCTCATACACCCCCTTGCAGCAGAAATTCCATAAATGCCTGCCTGGCAGGCTTCAAAAGTTCCTGGTTGACATATACGCGGCTACCGTCGGTCATGCAGAAAGCGGCGGCCTGAAAATCAACGGCATGTTCTAAATTGACAATCGTACCGCGGCCGCAGACAAAAAAGCGGGGATCTTTTTTCAGCGGCTCGGTAAATGCCTTAAAGCTTTGCCGCGTGGCAAGCGTTTTACCGGCAGTCGTGCGAATGTTGATCATATGAGCAAAATGCTCGGCATAGATAATGTCCCTATAGCGAAGGCGAACATCGCTGCCACTGACTTTCACCGTCAGAATCGGCTCAGGACGCGGAAGTTTAGCGAGCATTTCAGTAAGCAGACCGGCAAGTTCTCCCTCGGAAAAGGGCTTCACGAGATAGTGGAATGCCCGCACCTGAAATCCCTCCAGTGCATGGTCGGTAGATGTTGTGGTGAAGATCAGAAAGCAGTCTGCATCCGTCTTCCGAAGTTCCTTTGCGGCATCCATGCCGCTTAATCCTTTCATGTAAATGTCCAGAAATGCCACAGTAAAGTGCCGTTCTTTTTCTTCTGCGAGAAAGCTCTCGCTGCTATCAAATTCTAAGATCTCCGTCTCTACACCGTACAAGCTCAGCTGTCGCTCAAGCCGCATTTTCAACAGCGCACGTTCGGTCTCGATATCATCCACTATTGCTATTCTCATATCGGACTGACTCCTTTGTAAAAAATTCCAACTAAATTATATCATACCTGTCCAACACCGGCACAATGAAAAACTCAGATTTCGTGACGGAATTGAGGGTTTCGTGCCAAACGGCTTGAAAAGCGTTTGCATATCCGTATACTGACAAGCAGAAAGCATCAATGACGGCAGAAAGGAGGGAGTGCCGTGTACCACATTGCCGTGCTGACAAGTAGTGAAACACAGGAAGCCTTTTATATAGAGCAGCTTTCACGGTTCTGCTTTGAACGCGGTCTGTTTCCCAAAATGGACTGTTACCGTGGGCAGGAGTTGTTCTTTGATGTGGCGCGTATAAATGCGCCAACCTGCACTGTGATCGCACTTCCGGGGGTAGCAGGGTTGAATGCGGTGGAGCATCTGCGGACGCTTTTTCCCGAAATGCGCATCATCTGGTGCAGCGATCTGGATTTTTCCCTGCATGCGTTTCGGCTGCGTGTAGACTATTTTCTGTTAGAGCCAATAACAGAAGAAGCGTTTCAGCAGGGACTTTCTACATGGTCAGATGGGAAAAAAACGTCTGCCTTATTCCGGGCGGATCACAACAAACATAACAATGAGGAGGATTATTGATGAAAAAGAGAAAAAAGATTTATTCTGTATTTAGCTTTCTTCTGGCGGGAACACTGTGCCTGTCTATGGCGGCCTGTGGTGGAACGCCCACACCGGCAGAGGACGAAACAACATCTTCTGCACCGTTATCCGGTGCACTGCCCGTGAAGGCTTTACAACCCAAACACGTGGATGAAAACCCTTATATGGCAAAAAGTGATGCAAACATCCATCACGACGGCTACAACACCGACTCAACGGATGAAATTCTGCCGCTCGGCATCTATCCGGAAATCAATGTTTCCTTTGAGACAACGAACCCGAACGCCTCACCCGCGATTTACTTTGACAACTACGGTCACGCGGTCGTGCCACTGCTCGGCGGCATCGCCATCCGTGATCTGAATGCAACAGAGACGAAGACGCTCGGCTATTTTTCACCGATGCAACATGATGGCGGCGGTTACGTCATCCAGAGTTCCTACACATTCCTTGACTCTAAAAACCGTGTCGTCTGCCCGACGAGCAACAACCATGTACTGATACTGCGTACGACAGAGGAAGATGGCAGCGTCATTCCGGAATTTGAAAAGGTTCTGGATATCAAGGCAGCTGCTGAGACCGCGCTCGGCAAAGAGCTGACACAGAATCTTCTGTCCGTGGTCTTTGACTACGACGGAAACCTTTGGTTCGCCACCGGCGGCTTCCGAATCTATCCCGAGCGGCAGCAGCAGGGGGTTCTCGGCTACATTGCCCACACAGCGATAGAATCGATTCTGAATGGCGAACAAACCGATCTTTCAAAGGCTGTCTTTGTTTACGGGCTGCCCCTTGGCGAGGGCGCAGAAAACGGCATTGCTGCCTCCAAAGACGGTGCGGTCATTCTGACGAACCAGAACTGCTACCTGTTGCGCGCGGAAGAAGGTGTGAACGTTGTGTGGTGCACGCCATATGAGAGTGTCGGTGCGAAGGTCAGCCACGATGGCGATAAGACAACCGGAGGCGGGCTTGCCTGGGGTGGTGGCTGCTCGCCCACACTGACACCAGACCTTGTACTATTCACCGACAACGCTGACCCCGTTAAGCTTCTCGCGCTCGACATGAAGACCGGAGAGGTCGTAGCCAGCATGCCTGTTTTGGATGATCTGCCCGATGGGTATCAGGTGGCGGTTGAGAACTCTGCAATCGTTTATGACGACGGTGAAGGCACCGTCAGCACGATCGTCTGCAACTGGTTCGGCGCCGGTAACGCAGGGCTTGCCGACCCTGACAATGACTCTTCGATTCAGAGCTACGCCAACATTTATGACCAGAACTGGCTGATGAAGGGTAATGTTATGATCGCCCCGGGCGTTGAACGGGTGGACACCTTAAAAACCGCTGATGGCTATGAAATGAAGAGCGTCTGGAGCCGGAACGATCTGCGCGACACGGCGATCATGAAACTCTCCACTGCAACAGGCTATATCTACGGTTACGTACAGGATTTGGATACCGGCATGTGGCAGTACATTATTTTGGACTTTGCAACGGGCGAAACCGTCTTCACGATGGATGTGTCCAACAAATACGGCTACAATAATATGGCCATCGGCATGTACACCGGCAGCAACGGAAATACGCTCTACTGCCCGACAGGCTATCTGGAACTGCTGCGTTTGCAGGATCGCTTTGTATACCTGCCAGAGCTTCCGTACCGTGAGGTTGATCTTGATCAGGCGGCAAGAAATGTTCTTTCGCAGGATCAGTTTGAGCAGGATGGCGGTGAAGGTACGGTTGCAAGCTGGCACAACACCGCGACCATCTGCAACGTGCATCCCAACACCATGGTAGCCTTCCGCATGAACAACCTGTCCGGCAGTGCCTCCGATCTGACGCTCTACGCCTATGGTGCAGACGGCAAGCTGGAAAAGGTTGGCTCTGAACTGTGGTCGCTCACAGACGTGACCGGAGCAAATGTGACGGAGCTGACAGACGGCGTGCTCTATGAACTGCGCGTGACCGTCTCCGACGGCGGTGATTTCGACCTGAGCGAAACAGAAAAAGAAATCAAGCTATCCGTTGTACTTGGAAAGTAAATCTGTTTTAAAGACAGCTGTCATTTACCGGCTTTTGATCTGGCGTAAGCTTAGATCGTAGATGCGATGATCTGCATCCTGCCCTGTAACTCTACCTTACCGTAGCCGTCGGGCAGGATCAGGTGATCGCCCTTTTTTAAATGAGTACCGTTCAGGGTGCCTTCTCCCTCTACCACACTCATCAGTACAAAGGGCTTATCCTGCCAGGTCTCCACGCGATGCTCCACATCAATGCGGTATACGGTGTAATAAGGACAGCGGATCAGCTGCTGGATCGCATCGTCCTTTTTCTCGGTATGCACCACGCTGTTCTCTGCGGATTTGGCAGGAACGGTGATAACATCGATACTCTGAGCGATATGCAGCTGTCTGGGCTGGCCATTGCTCAGTCTGTCATAATCGTATACACGGTAAGTAATGTCGCTGCTCTGCTGTGTCTCAAGAAGCAGTGTACCGCCCTTGATGGCATGCACGGTGCCGGGATCGATCTGGATGAAATCCCCGGGCTTAATGGGGATCTCACGGATGAATTCCTTCCATCTGCCTTCGTGAATCATTTGTTCCAGTTCTTCTTTTGTCTTCGCATTATGGCCGACTACCAGCGTGGCGTTCTCCTTGCAATCCAGGATGAACCAGCACTCGGTTTTGCCTAGGGATCCGTTCTCATGTACCTTCGCATAAGCGTCATCCGGATGCACCTGGATGCTTAAGTCGTCCTTTGCATCAATGATCTTGATCAGCAGCGGGAAACGATCCATTCCCGTGTCTCCGAACAACTCGGGGTGCTTCTCCCACAGCTCGGACAGCTTCATTCCCTTATAAGCGCCGCTTGCCACGGTGCCGTCTCCGTTAGGATGGGCGCTGATACCCCAGCACTCACCGATATCGTCTCCTTCGATGGGGTACCCGAATTCTCTGTTTAACCGGGTACCGCCCCAGATATTGTGGGTACACACCGGTGTTAAAAAAATAATATCTTTGTTCATGATCATCTATCCTTTCCCATGATACTTACTATGTATTGCACTGCATCTTTCCCGTTATTCCGCTACTTAGCTTTGCAACGTCCGTTTCTGGAAAAATATTCTATCTGATATGTAACACATTTCTTCCGATCTGTCTACCTGACTTCCGTACTATGCCTATTCCGCTTCTGTTTCTGTTCTTACCCCGGATACAATCAATGACACCAGATAAAATCCAGCCTTATCGTTCTCGTGTGTCTCCGTGATCTCGATTCTCACCCGGTGTTCCCCATAGGGCAGATGCTCCGCAATCGTTGCCAGTTCCATCTTATCTCCCCAGGTCTCATCAAAGGTTCCGTCCAACACGCACGCCGTCTCAGGGTTCTCATCCACCACTGCTGTGGCAATGGGTGCAGGTCCGTCCTTCACTCGGCGGTATTGCACGGCGGCACCGGTTCCCCGGAAAGTGAACTCCAGATAAGCTCCTTTTTCTCCGGCGCTCCATCCGTTGCGGAAAATATCCGTGATATCTCTCTGCGGTGTCATATCTTCTACAAAAACACTCTTCCCCGGTGTGGAATTAAAATATTGCAGTCTCACGCAATGCTCATAGGCATTTTCTGTCAGCGGAGCCGGGAAAATTTCCTGCGGCTCTTGCGTTTTATCATGGATCACCTTTTCCAGGAAGTTCGTGATCACGGATGCCACAAGCTCATGTCCCAGATCATTGGGGTGCAGGAAATCCGCAGTGATTTTCTCTGCCGGAAGTCTTCCTGCTGCCACTGCCGGATAGATGCTGTTCTGTATACTGATACAGGGCAGATCATAATGTCGTCCTACCTGCGCATGATAATATGCCGCACTTTTGCCGGTATCATAATAGACATTATGGATCAGCACCATTGCCGGTGCGCTCGCACTGCCATAAATCTGCCTCACCAGGCCTTCGTAGGTCTCGCAGAAATGCGGCGTACTGTGATCGTTCACGGAAAATTCCACAAATACCAGATCCGGCAGCCGCTGAAGCAGGTCTTCCTGTACTCTCGCCGCGCCGAACTGGGAATCGGTAGCTCCGATTCCGGCGTTCACATAATCAAATTCCGTATTGGGAAATACCTTTTTCAGCCAGCCAAACGTCCTTGCCGCATAACATTTTTCCGGATCCGTAGCGGAAAATCCCTGGGTAATGGAACCGCCGATAAATCCTACCGTAAGCCGCTCACCTTTGGCTGCACGGTTCATAAAACCTTTCAGCCTGGTCAGGTTGCCCCGGTTCAGGATTCCGGCTTCTTTATCAATAATGTTCCCCGCGCTCTTGCGGTTCTCATAGATGCTGTTTTCCAGAGTGCAATAACGTTTCGCCTTGTTTTTCAGAGTCTTGCTGATGCGGAAAATTTCCTCCGGGCGGTATCCTCTGGACTCCAGATAATAAATGCCGCTGTACAGGTTGATCGATACATCGGGGTATTTATCTCCGATCATAGCTTCGAACATGATCATAATATGACCGATTTTCTCCGAAGCATCTTCCACATGATTGTCCAACAGCAATAGGAAGTCATCCTTTTTCACATGGCACACCATTTCCTGTCCCTTCAGGTGCTTTTGAATGTGCGTCCCCAGATGGTACAGAAGGCTGTTTTTCACTTCCTCACTCATCTTTGCGGAAATCTCATCGTAATCCCGGATGCCCAGAAATACCTCTGCATACTGACTGTCCTGCCAGGGCAGGATCTGTTCCAGTTTTATCGAAAAGCTTTCCGTTGTCTCCATTCCGGCAATGTCCGGTTCCGGCTTTTCTGTATCCTTTTCCCGCTCCCTGACATTCCCTGCATATTCTTCATGGTTCAGGTAGCTTTCCATCATCCGCGTCATAGTAGACAGAATTTCACTTTCCGTTTCTGTCCACTGACGTCCTTTATAATATTTCTCCAGCTCCTGCCAGAAACCGGTCTCCCGGTCTGTTCCTTTCCGTTCTGAGGTATAATCGACATAATTATAGTTCTTGTCGTACACGCTGAATGCATTTTTGCCGCTTCGTTTTACCCGGTACAGCGCCTGATCCGCTTTTTGATACAGTTCCTCATAAGAGGAAGCATCCTCCGGATATCGGGAGATTCCCATACTTAAAGTCACTCGTCTGCCTGACAGCTGGATCTGATCCGCCATACGGGATATTCTCTCTGCTGTCTCCACAGCGTGCTGTCCCACATTTTTCCCACGGCAGAATACACAAAACTCGTCTCCACCGATGCGGCCCGCATAATCCTCCATGCCTGCACTGATCAAGATCGTATTGGCAATTTTGATCAATACTTCATCACCGTATAAATGTCCGCAAGTATCATTGATCGTTTTAAAGTCATCAATATCAACGATGATAAAAGCTCCTTCTGTGTCATCGGCCTGCCGGATATGCTTTTCCACCAGCTTACGCATTTTCGCTTTATTGTACAGATCTGTCAGGGAGTCCCTCTCTGCCTTCTGTTCCAACAGCTCCTGGTTCTTTTTTTCTCCTGTAATATCAAGCGTCTTCCCCATGATCTTATATGGCTTATGATCCTTATCATAGACCGGAATCCCTACATAACGGAACCAGATAAAGGCAGACTCATCACTGACCTGACGTACCTCATAGCTGATATGCTCGTCGCCCCGGTCCATTGCGGCGCAGAATTCATCAAAAGTCGCCCAGTCATCCGGATGTACAAATCCCCAGTTATGCATCTGTTCCTGATAGTTTTCGATGACCATGTTGGTGGTATTCCACTTTCCTCCAAGCTTTCTGGAAAGCACATATTTTTTTGAAGCAATTTCATACTCCCACAGCGCACAGTCGGAATTGTCCTCGGTAATCTTCCTCCTGATACGTTCTTCTGCCAGTTCTCTTTCCAGTTCTTCGATTCTGGCATATAATTCCTCTTTTTCCATCATACGCTGTCTCCATCACTTAAAAAGGACCCGCTCATCGCGGGTCCCTCGATTCTATCTTCTGCCTTCTTCTGTATCGCTTGTTGTAACCACGCTGTGTTCTTTGATATAGTCAACCACTTCATCGATGGTCGTAAATGCCAGCCCTACGTAGCTGTCTGCTGCGCCATAGTAAATGGCGATCTTGCCGCTCTCGGAATCATGGATGGTAGCGCAGGGGAAGCATACATTCGGTACGAATCCTCTCTCCTCATACCACTCCTCCGGTGTCAGCAGGAAGTTCTCACAACGATATTTTACAATGGAAGGGTTGTCAATATCCAGGATCGCTCCGCCGATGGAATAGACATAACCGTTACAGGTTCCGCTCACACCATGATAGAACAACAGCCACCCTTCAGAAGTCTCAATGGGTGCTGCGCCTCCACCGATCTTCAGGGACTCCCACCACTCGGAAGACTTGCCCATCACGTGTCTGTGTTTGCCCCAGTATACCATATCCGGGCTCTCGCTGACGAAAATATCACCGAAAGGCGTATGTCCGCTGTCGGAAGGGCGGGACAGCATCATGAAATTGCCGTGTACTTTTCTGGGAAAGAGTACTGCATTACGGTTGAACGGCAGGAACGGATTTTCAATTCTTACAAAAGTCTTGAAATCTGTAGTCTTGGCGATACCGATGGCTGCACCATAGAAATCCTGACACCAGATGATGTAATAGGTATCTTCTACCTTCACCAGTCTGGGATCGTAGGCGTAGATCGGCATAAAAGGCTTGCCCTCTTCATCTACAAAAGGAATCTTATTCTTCTCGAAATCCCAGTGAATGGCATCCTTGCTGCGCCCCAGATAGATATAAGGAATACCGTTGACCTGTTCCCCACGGAACACACCGATAAATTCATCACCGTAAGGCATTACCGCACTGTTGAAAATTCTGGCTACTCCTTCTACAGGATTTCTGCCAATGATAGGGTTCTCTGTGTATCTCCATACCGGTGCTCCGGTATGTCCTTCGGGTTTATCCTGCCAGGGTACCTTGGGTACGGGCTGGCTGATCATCTTTACTTTGCTCATGTATTGTCCCTCATTTCTATTTTTTACCTACGGATTGTTTCATGCTATGCACTCTCACAATCCTACTCGCTATTCGCATATCGTGGGATATTTATCTTACTTCCTGTTTTAAGAAAGCTTCATTCTTGCGGATGAGTTCACATCTCTGCGCTACGCACTCCACGCTTCTTCCGGGATCGGAAGGGGTGTGGAATACATAATCCACAAGCTTATCTATGGTAGTCGTTGCCACATGCATGCGGGTATCGCTGGATGCATAGTAGATAAAGACTTCCCCTTTCTCATTTGCGATTGCGCCATTGGTAAATACTACGTTTGAAACATCTCCCACTCTCTCTTCCCCTCTGGGACCGATCAGCAGACCCGAAGGCTCTGCGATCACTTTTGCCGGATCCTTTAAGTCTGTAGCAAAAGCATAAATGACGTAACGTAAACCGGCTGCGGTATTACGTACTCCATGTGCGATATGTATCCAACCTCTGTCTGTCTTGATGGGGGTAGCTCCCGCACCGTTTTTGGCCTCGGTGATGGTGTGATATTTCCGCAGGCTGGTCATGCGCTCTTCGTCGATGACTGCATGGGTAATGTCGTCGCACAGTCCGAAACCGATTCCTCCGCCGCTTCCGGTCTCGATGAAGTCATCCATCGGTCTGGTGTAGAAAGCATATTTGCCATCCACGAATTCCGGATGCAGCACTACATTTCTCTGCTGGGGAGAACGAAGGGTCTTTAAATTCTCCAGTCTCTCCCAGTGCTTTAAGTCTTTGGTTCTTACAATACCGGCAGCTGCTACTGCTGCGGACAGATCATTTACGGAGGTATCCTTGCTCTCGGAACAGAACACACCGTAGATGTAACCATCTTCATGCTTGGTGAGACGCATGTCGTACACATTGGTCTCTTCCGGACAAGTATCGTCCAACAGGATGGGATAGTCCCAGAAACGGAAACCATCGACACCGTTGTCACTCTCTGCCACACCGAAGAAAGACTTTCTGTCGTTGCCTTCGATACGGGCTACCAGATAATACTTACCGTTTAATTCAATCGCACCGGAATTCATGACCGCATTGATTCCCAGGCGCTCCATGAAATAGGGGTTGGTCTTGGGATTGAGATCATATCTCCAGGTCAGGGGAATATGTTCTCTGGTCAGAACCGGATATTCATAACGGTCATAAATACCGTTGTAGAAATCAGACTTTACATTTTTCCGGGAAAGCAACTTCTCCTGCTTCTCTTTTTCTATGTAATAACGCTCTAACATATTAGGTATCCTCTCTTAAAATAAATCAATTATTCTGGAATACGTTTCATGACCTCCTGGAGGTCTCCCGTTACAGTTTTATTCGGGAATACGCTTCATGACCTCCATGCACATCCTGCCGTTATGGTAAGGGCATTTCCAAGGCTCCACAATGGGGCGGTCAGGATAGGGATTTCCTTCCGGATCCACTTCCCAGAACCATTCGGAACCGGGTCTCTTATCGATCACATGATCTCTGATAAATGCCCATTCCTTCTCTGCGGCTTCCAGATATTCCGTTTTCTCCGGCTCTTTCTCATAGCCGTTTAAGAAACCGATCACGGTCTCCGCCTGTACCCACCAGACTCTGTGTACATTCACGACACCTCTGTCACATTCATTGGCCAGAGAGTGTCCGTCGAATGCCACTTTATAGATCTGTGCGGTAAGGTCTCTGGTGATGGCATACATCTTCTGAGTCAGTTCCGGATCATCCAGAACCTTGCAACCTCTGTCGATCAGCCATGCCGTCTCGATGTCGTGGCCGTAGGAATGCAGATTCAGAATGGTATTATAATGCTTATCGAAAAATACTTCCTGTCTGTGGAGCTTCGGATTATAAACTTTCTCAGCGAACACATCCATGATCCACAGAAGGCGTCTGCGCACTTTTTCATCCCCGGATACCCGGTACAGCTCCGTATAAGCTTCAAAAACATGAAGCAGGGTATTCATGGTCTTGTCTGCCAGAACACCGTTCTCCGACAATTTCTCATTGGATTCCGGTTTAAAGTCTCTGGTGAATGCTTCCAGATATCCCACCTCATCCATACACGTAGTCTCAATCAGAGTAAACAGCTTTTTCGCCAGCTCCAGGGCTTCTGCATCCCCGCTGGCCTCATAGTAAGAGGACAGCGCGTAGATGCAGAATGCCTGATTGTAGGTATGTTTTGTGGTATCCTTCGGGGTTCCGTCATAGTTTAGGGACCAGTAGATACCGCCATATTCTTTGTCCAGACAATGGTCTTTCAGGAAATCGTAGCCGTGCTTTGCTTCCTCCAACAGACTCTCGTCCTTCAACAGTGTATATGCGTTGGAGAAGAACCAGGTGATCCTGCTGTTCAGGATACAGCCTTTTTCTGCTTTTTTATCCAGATTCAGATCGTAGTCCAGAAAACCGTAATAACCGCCGAACTCGTCATCCCGCATCCCTTTCCAGAAAGGAATGATTCCTTCGGTCAGATGCTTTTTGATCTCTTCTCTCATTTTCTTTGTTTCCGCATTTTTCATGTTCCACACTCTCCTTTGTATTAACCCTTGACAGCGCCGGAGGTGATTCCACTGTAAATCTGTTTCTGACAGAGCAGGAATACAATCAATGCAGGCAGCAGAGACATCAGTACACCTGCACAGATCAGATTGTATTTGCTGCCAAGAGGTCCGGTGAAGGTATACAGGGAGGTTGCTACCACACCGAGAGTCCTCTTGTCCTGCAGATACAGACTGGCGCAATAATACTCGTTATATACGCCTACTCCCTTAAGCACCATCGAAGTTACGATAGCGGGCTTCAGAAGCGGAAGAATGATCTTCCAGTAAATGGTAAAATAGGAGGCTCCGTCAATAAATGCGGATTCATCCAACGATACCGAAATGTTTTCCATGAACTGGATGAAGATGTAGATGGAGATAACATCCGTACCCATACTCATAATGATATAACCATACAGATGATTGATAAATCCAAGGTTACTCATGATCTGGTACACAGATACCTGCATGGCAATTCCGGGAAGGAGGGTTGCGAACAGGAACAGGCTGCGGATCAGTCCGTTGCCGGGAAACTTGAACCGGTTCAGTACATAAGCGAGCTGTGTTCCCACCAGGACGGAGCCTAACAGTACAAATACCAGGATGATCGCTGAATTCAGATAGGCTCTGCCCATATTGGCACGGTTAAATGCATCAATAAAGTTCTGGAAGTTCAGCCAGCTTTCCGGCAGGGTCATAACATTGGTGCTCTGATATTCTGCATCGGTCTTGAATGCTGTGATGACACAGGATACAATAGGCAAAAGTGCCACGAAGGAGAAAAATACCAGGCTGAAATATTTAATGATGATCCAGATGACAGCGCCTGCGCTGTAATGTTTGTGGTTAGTTTTCATCTTTGCCATTTTACACTGCCTCCTTCTTCCATCTTCTCTCTCTTCTGAGCCGTTTTCTTCTGGTATATTCTTCATTATCCGCATCGGAGCTTCTAAATACCAGTTTGAAGAAAAGCTTTTGTAAAATTGTTGCTGCAAAAATGATCAATAACAGTACCACAGCCATGGCAGACGCAAGACCTACCTGCTGGTTGGTATGTGCGATCTTGTCCATCAATACGAAGTAGGTTGCGGTTCCGCCGCCACCCTTGGTGATAACGTAGGGAGGATCGAAAGCACTCAGGGAACCTGTGATAGACAGGATCACGTTCAGCGTAACGATGGTCTTAATGCTGGGTAAGATAATATGTATAAACTGTTGGAATTTATTGGCACCGTCCAGCTCTGCTGCCTCGTACATCTCGGAGTCCACGGACATGATGGCACCGATGAAGAGTACCATGTTGTTGCCGTAATAACGCCATACCGAGGAAGCCACCAAAGAGATATTGTTAACGCTCTTGTCCTTCAGCCAGAACGGAAGACTTTCTAAGTTAAATCCACACCACTGTAATACCGTATCGAATACAAATCCTCTGGTGTAGAAGAATTTGAAGATAAATCCAATGGCAATACCACTGATCAGATAAGGGAAGAACATGAATCCCTTGAACATATTGCCAAACTTGGTCTTAAAGCTAAGGATCGTTGCCAGGTACAACGCAAGTACCAGCTGCACCATTGCGCCTGCCATGTAATAAAGGCTCAGCTTCAAAGCACTGAAGCATTCATCTTTCTTAAATACGTCGATGTAGTTCCGAAATCCTACAAACTGTCTTTTGTCTACCGGGGTAGCATATTTCATTTTATAAAAACTGAATTTTACCATCTCTCCAAAAGGAAGATAGGTGAACACGAACAGCAAAAGCAGGGGAATGATCATGAAGGACAGTATGACGATGGTCTGTTGTCCGTTCCTGCTCTTTACCCATTTTTTCATGCTGAAGGGTTTTTTTGTTTTCTTCATTGTCTCTGCACTCATCGAAATACCTCCATACCCTTCTCTCTTAGATAAGAGGGAACCGGATAAATGGTTCCCTCTCACTTCAGAAGATTAAATTAGTTACCTATTAATTACTGGATCTCTACGCCACAGCTCTCCTGTGCGGAAGTCCACTCTTCGTTCCACTCGTCGATGATCTCATCGTAGGTCTTGGAGCCATCTGCTGCACACTCTACCAGCTCCTGCATCTTGGTCTCACCGTTGTTGTTGATGTTAAGACCACTTTCAGCGTTCAGCTCGTTTAACAGATCCTCTTCACCTTCGATCGCAGGCTCATCCACTACGAAGTCGATACCCTTGAATGCAGCGTAGAAGTCCGGTAATCTGGTATCCTTGATAGCAACGGGAAGTCCGCCGCAGTCATAGGAGAAGCCGGATTCTTCTGCCATGAATTTCACGAAGCACAATGCTGCTGCCTGGTTCTCTTCAGATGCATCTGCATTGATACCAAAGCTGTAGTCAGGGCCTACGGAAGCTGCCTGCTTACCGCTAGCTAAAGTAATAGGGAAAGGCATGTAAGCGATGTCGTCAGCATTGTCGCCGGCTTCCTTCATCTGAGGCACTGCCCATGAGCCAAGAACCATGCAAGCGATCTGACCATTGTTGATCATACCCTTACAACCTTCCCAGTCCGTGGTGGAGTAGTCTTCCTCGGTAAGGCCTTCAGCAACTGCATCGTACATTACTTTGTATACGTTGTAAGCGCCTGTTCCGTCGCCGGGATCAGCAAAAGGATTGGCTGTGTGCAGTAACTTCTGGTTCATATAAGTGCTGTCTCCGGTAGCACTGCCGCTGATAGCGGGATCCCACTGGCCGCCCATTGCCCAGCCAGCTGCGTAGTTGGTGTACAGAGGAATGATGGAGCTGTCATACTCTTTGATCTGCTTTAATGCTGCGATGAAATCTTCGGGAGTCTTAGGCATCTCAGTGATTCCTGCTGCTTCGAATACTGCCTTGTTATATACGATACCACCGCTAACACCTGCGGTGTAAGGAACACCGTATACAGTGCCTTCGTACATCTGGTTGTAGTAGTTCAGCTGTCCGTCCATCTCGGTAGTAGTTCCAAGAGGAAGGAAGTATGTGCTTAAGTCAGCCTTGTCAACTGCGGGGATAAACATAACATCGCCCCAGTCACCACCCTGCAGACGAAGCAGCGTATCACTTGCATAGTCGGTGATACCTTCAATATCAACAGTGATGTTGGGATACATCTCGTTGAATGCATCAATGTAAGTCTGGAAAGGAACTGCTGCGCCGTCCTCTAACAGGTCGGTACGGTTAGTCAGGACCTTAATGGTCGTGGTAATGTCGGTGTAATCCTCACCCAAAGTAAGCTCTGCGTAATTCAGGCTGGTAACCTCTGCAGGTGCTGCAGCCTCGCTGGAAGCTTCTGCAGTTGCGGGAGTGGTGCTTGCTACAGAACTCTCAGCGGCGCCGCCGTTGTCTGTGCTTCCACATGCTGCCATAGACAGTGCCATGACTGATGCTGTGGAAAGAGCTAAAAACTTTTTCATCTTCATAAGAAATCCTCCTACTTGTTTTTTGTTACATTTGATAGCGTTTACTGTTTTGTAACTTAATTTAATTATACATGATCACATTAATTAATCATCAACTATTCTTGTTTTTAATCTCTTATTCTTGCTATTTTCGTTATTATCTTCTATTTTCACAAGTTCTATGCCTATGTTTTGTACATATTATACAATTAAAGTAATTAATTTGAGTTAAATTAGCTGATTTAATTAACTAATTTTGTTTTCTTTGCATCCTTTGTCATTGAAACAGCTTAAATAATGGCTTATAATGTATTTAAGCTTAATTATTTTTTTCAAAAAGCATGTTTCTAGTGTGAAAAATAAATTTTTCACATGAAGTTTTGTTCCTGCACAAGCTGCTAAAGCAGCCGAAGTTTGAAGATCGCGGAAAGGCAAGGTTTTTGTATGAACATTTCCACCACTTTTCTCAATGCATTGAAGCACACTTCCTCCGGTGTGGAGGGACAACGTTCCCCGGAGATCCTCCTGGGACAGATCTACAAAGTATCCCTGGAAGAAAAAGGCTTTTTACTGCCTCTGGCCGGTGGAGAATTCCGCCTGTCAGATCCCTTTTATTATGAATGGAACCCATTTCCTTCTTATCTGCTGCTCTACACCTTAGAGGGTAGTGCTCTCCTTACCACCCGGGACAGTGAGGTGGTCCTGGATCACGAGCATCTGTTGTTCTTAGATTGCAGTCAGGGCTTCTCCCTCCGGCTGTTGCAGGGAAAGTGGCGTTTTCAGATGTTTTTCTTAAGTGGAGCGGAGCTTTCTTCTTATTATAGCATATTTCAGGCTGCTTTTACCTGTTGTTACCCGATTCCCATCGGCTCCTGCGTTTCACAGCGGATGCAGCAGCTGACCAAATTTTCATTCACCCCGACTCCTGCAGAGCAGATACAGCTTCACCGGGAGCTGACCGACATGTTCGCAGAACTGATGCTGTCCGCCCTGTCCGTCTCCCGGGATGTGAAGCCCATTCCTGCTTATCTGCTGTCCATGAAAGCGGATTTTGAGGAAAACTATGCTGAAAATCACTCTTTAGAATACTTTGAGCAGACTTTGGGCATCAGCCGCTACCGTCTATGTCGGGAATTTTCCGCTACATTCCATACTTCCCCGCTGCAATATCTTCAAGGAAAAAAAATAGAAGCAGCAAAATCACTGCTCCTATCTACGGATAATCCGATTCACGAGGTGGGGGCTATGGTAGGCATCGACAATACCAATCATTTCATCCACCTGTTCAAAAAGCACACCGGTGTCACACCCTTCGTCTACCGGCAGAATGCACCGCAGTCTATACGTGAGACACACTGTCCTTCAGTACCAGTCGGCCTTCCACCACGGTAACTCCAGACTTATAATTATCACTGGTGATCTTCTTGATCATATTATGAAGGGCTCTTCTCGCCATCTCTCCCATATCTACTTCATACGTAGTAATGCGGATGTCGCTGAGGCCGGGATACAGGTAGTTATCAAAACCTACCACGGAAATATCCTCCGGCACACGGTATCCGTTCTCTCTCAGCTTCTTGATGAGTAAGCTGGCGGTCAGATCGCAGTTGCATACGAAAGCCGTGGGCATATCCTTGGGAATCTGCAGCATGTTCACGGTATCGATCTTGCCGGTCTCAATATGACGGTCATCCAGCACCCATTCTCTCTTTTGTTCCAGCCCCAGTTCCAGCAATGCTTTCTGGTAACCGAAATAACGATCCGTGATACTCTCGGTGGCAAGTAAAGTTCCCACATAAGCAATTTTGCGATGTCCCATCCGATACAGATAGTAGGTCAGCTCATAGGTTCCGTAGTAGCTGTTGGAGATCACAGAATCACTGGCTTCCCTTCCGTTATAATAATCCAGATAGATCACCGGGATCCCGGCTTCTGTATTCAGATGCTGCAGGTAAGTATCCATCATCTTACCGATAACGATAATGCCATCCACCTTGCGTTCCTGTACCAGCTTCGGCATTCTGCCGTTCTCTTCCTCTGACATTCCGATGACCTCCAGCATGGTAAAGCATTCCTTTGCCGTGGCTCTGGTAGCTACCACCTGGTACATCTGCCAGTAAAACGATTCATATTTATCAAGGAATCTCTCAGAGATCAGAATACCGATATTGTAGCTCTTCTGGTTCTGACTTTTTCTTGCCGCTGACGGCTGCTGATAACCCAGTTCCTCTGCAATGCTGCGGATCTTCTCCCGGACTTCCTCGCTGACGCCTTTTTGTCCGGACAGTGCCTTGGACACTGTTACTGTGCTGACTCCAACTCTCTCTGCGATATCTGCTAATTTTATTGCTTTTGCCATAATCTTGTACTCCTTATCGCTATTTTTCTACACATTTCCCGATAAATCGTCAATTATACTTCCATATTAGATTTCTAAAAATCGTTTGTCAAGGCATGTCACTGCCTTAATTTTACACCTCGGTCAAGTGGATCAGCTTACTGCGGTAGTCTCCCCACAGAGGTGTCACCAGCAGTCCTGCCTGCATCAGCACGTCGCCGCCAAAGATTTCCCCGGTCTCCTCGATGCGATACTGTTTCTCCAGTGCCAGGCCTTTCAGACGTACTCTCCTGCTGTGGAAATTCGGTCGGGAAAGTACCTGTACATAGGTTACCAACGCTTCTTTCTGATCCTTGGATGTCACCTGATAGCAGTCATAATTACCGTTTTCCAAAAATGATGCAATCCGGGAATAATCCCCTCTGCGGATCAGATCGTTGTATTTGTGGTACATGGCGGTCTGTGCGGGAATCTGCTGTCTGTCCTCCTCCGGGATCTTCGTGATATCCAGTTCGTAGCCAAAGGTGCCTGCCAGCGCCACATGCCCTCTGGTCTCGAAGGGTGTGACTCTTCCCACCGTGTGGTTGGGGCAGTCCGACACATGGGCGCCCATGGTGGACAGCGGATACAATAACATTGTTCCTTCCTGGATCTTCAACCGCTCGATGGCATCCATATCATCGGAGCACCAGATCTGCGGACTGTAATACAACATACCTGGGTCGAATCTCGCTCCGCCACCGGAACAGTTCTCCAGAAGCAGATGAGGGAATTCCGCAAGCAGTCTCTCCTGCAGTTCATAGACTCCCAGCACATATCTGTGATACAGTTCACCCTGACGGTCTGCGGGCAGTTCCACGCTTCCCAGATCCGACAGTTGACGGTTCATATCCCATTTCACATATTCGATATTGGCGCTGTGCAGAACCGCCGCCACGCTTTCAAAGGCATGGTCTCTGACTTCCTTCCGGGACAGATCCAGCACATACTGGTTCCGGCATAAGCTGCCTGCCCGTCCCGGAATGGCGATGGCCCAATCGGGATGCTCTCTGTACAGATCCGAATCCGGGGAGATCATCTCCGGCTCAAACCAGATACCAAACTTCATTCCCAGAGCATTGACCTGATCCACCAGAGGCTTCAGGCCACCCGGAAGCTTCTGTTCATTGACCTTCCAGTCACCCAGGCTGGTACTGTCATCATTGCGGTGTCCGAACCAGCCGTCATCCATGACCAGCATCTCAATGCCGAGCTTTGATGCCTGCTCTGCGATCTTCAGTAACTTTTCGGTGTTAAAATCAAAATAGGTAGCTTCCCAGTTGTTAATCAGGATCGGTCTCTTCTTATCACGGTATTCTCCGCGGATCAGATGATTGCGGTACATATCGTGGTAATGGCGGGTCATGCCTCCCAGACCTTCCGCAGAATAGGTCATAACGACTTCCGGAGCCGCAAAGCTCTCGCCCTGCTCCAGTTTCCAGACAAAGTTCTCCGGATGAATGCCCATAGTCATACGGATGGAATCGAACTGGGAAAGCTCCGCCTGCGCCAGGAAATTGCCGGAGTATACAAAGTGCATACCGTAGACTTCACCGGCATCCTGCGTAGCATCCGCAGAAAGCAGTGCTATAAAGGGATGCTCCTGATGGGAAGATTCTCCCCGCACGGAGCCAACACTCTGTTTGCCGTGCATCAGACTTCTTCTCTCCATCTGGCGCTCTCTCCCCCAGGATCCGTGCAGCGTAAGAATGTCATACTTTTCATCCGTGCCGTCCAGATCCAGGCAGGCAGACATAACTTTTGTCACATAAATAGGCTGCCCTGCCGTATTTTTCAGGATCACACTGCGGGTGATCACATCTTCCTCTTCAAATGTAGTATAGATCAGGTCTGCAGCCAGACCGATGACCGGATCCGCCAGATGTAGGATCAGGGTATCGCAGTCCTCATCCCCCGGAAATGTGGAAGGAAGTCCCGGCAGTGCCGGCTTCTCCTTTACGATCTCATGAGAGACATACTGTAACTGCACTCCTACATGTCCCTGTGCTGTCCGCACGGAAATGGCGCTTTCTCTGTAATCTCCCAGTCCGTTTCCCGGATATTCCATGGGGAAAGAATCCAGGAAGGAGACCCTCTCTCTGTTATTCTGTGACGGAACGAAGGGTGCTTCTCCCATACGCAGCAAATATACCGGTGCCGGTGTATTCTCGGTATACTGCAATTTCTGACCGTAATATACGTGTCCCACAAAATTCTCCTGATCTACAATTGCCAGAAGATAGCTGGTGTGTTCCGTGTCCAGCCAGAAGGTTCTGTCCTGTTCGATGTATCTGATTGCCATAATTTACCTCTTCCTTTATAAAAATTAATAACCAATAGCCGTTTTCACAATATCGGTTCTTCCGGGCATTTCCGAATAATAAATCGCCCAAGGGTTCTGTCACAAATATAAAAAAGCAAACGGTGCTTCCGGTTCTGTCTTCAAAAACTGCATCAGCATCAGTCCACAGCGCATGGACACCCGTTCTTCCCGCAGGATACGAAGTACTTCCTGTCTGTCTGCCAGGATCACCTGAATATCCTCGGTATTTTCCATCTGCTGTCCCACATTCTCTGTCACGGTTCCGAAGATCATGCTGCCGCTCTCGTCTGTCAGCCCCTGTGCCAGGAAAAATCCTCTTCGGAAAGCCGGTTCTCCGCCTTCGTAGACTTCCAGTTTCCAGCCGGTCTCCTCGATCATTTCCCGGCAGGCGGCCTCCGAAGCGGTCTCCTCCGGCTCGATCAGTCCCGCCGGCAATTCATACAGATAATCATTCACGGGATACCGGTACTGACGCACCAGCACCAGTTTCTCTCCGTCCTCTGTCACTGCGTAGACCGCCATGCCCTCGGGGCGCATACTGTGAGTCTTGTGTTTGATATTGTTTTCATCATTTCGGGACGCAAAATAATAATGAAACGGCGTTCCGTCCCGTCCCAGGGCATCAATGTGATACAGGTTCAAAAACGGATTATCCGTCTGTTTCTCGATTCCCCGATAGTGTTTTCTGTCATTTTCTTTTGCGTCCATGTTTTCCATTCCCTATTTATACTCCATGTCTTTCTGTTCCCATCGTGCTCTGTCATCCACGTTCCCACAGCGCATCATCTGCCGCAGGCGCAGGCAGCCGTGACGGAACTACTGTAGGATCTCCTCCACCAGTGCCACTGCCAGCTCCGGATTCTTCATGCCATCCGCCAGCCCCACGGCTGCGGTCTCCTGATACCATCCGGTCTTCCTTACCCATTCGTTGTTCTCAAGCCGGATCCCCGCCACAATCGTTTCTCCCGTCATGGTATTTAACACCATGATCTGCTGATCTTCATATCTGTCCAATAGTTCCTTAGGCAGATAATCCCTTAAATCCGCCAGATAATCCGTGCCGCCCATGAGCTTCAAAAACTCTTCGTCAGAAAAAAACACATCCACCGACCGGGTCATGAACAATACCTGGATCGTGCTGAGATTCGTGGAATCCACATCGGAATCCGAGTTCGGATCGATCCAGATCGTATCATTCAGGTTCACCACATCCCGTTTGGATATCACACCGTGTTCGCGCAGGAAATCCGTAAAATAATCCGGGCCGGTGGCTTCGATGTGCTCTCCGTCCGTATTCACTGCCATGACTCCCATGACAAAGCTGGTCTTGGTGGCAAAATGTACGATCAGGAAAATAACAATAGCGATCCCCGCTGCCACACCTATGGTAACCCATAGATAATAGTCCATAAAATACTGCCATTTTTCAGAAGGAGACAGTTCTTTCCGTTGCTCTTTCTGCTGGATACGATCTTCCTTTTCCAAGTTGCTGTCTCCCTTCCGTTTCTCAAATCTTCCGTCTGATAATATCCTGCTTTTAGTAATATATCAGTCTTTAGTATATCAAACTAATTTAACCTTGTATAGCAGACTTTTTAATATATTTTAGGCTCAATTTTGTTAAAAATAAACAGAAAAAGCCCTGCCATGCACTTAAATTAACATGGCAGAGCTTTGTGTTTTCTATTTGTTCGATCAGATAAGAAGGGGAAATGCTTTAGCGATCCATCTCCGCAATACGTCCGGTGGACTTATGCTCCTTGATGATCCCCTGGATCTCCTTTAAGTCGGTGCACAGCAGGTCACCGGGAATGGTATTCTTAAGTGCGCTGATGGCATTGCCGTATTCCAGTGCCCGCTGGTACTCGCCGGGATGCGCCAGCAGTCCGTACAGGACACCGGAGATATAAGCGTCACCGCTTCCGATGCGGTCTACGACTTCGATATCGGTGTAAGGTGCTTCCTCATAATAGGTATCATCCTTGGCACTGTAGATAATGGAGCCGAAGGTATGACGCTTCGGGCTATGTACAATACGCTGTGTGGATGCCACGATGGAGATCGGATACTCCTCCGTGAAGCTCTTCATAATGCTCTTGGCATCGCCTTCCTTCAGGAAGGTCAGACGCGCCGTGTCCTCGGAGCAGAAGAAGATGTCCACATAAGGCAGAATGGATTCGATGCATTCCTTCGCCTCGGCGCCGGTCCACAAGTTCCCACGGAAGTTCACATCGAAGGAGATGATGGCCCCCTGTGCTTTAAAGCGCTTGATCATCTCAACAGCGGTAGCTCTCAGCTCGGGGCTCAGCGCCAGTGTGATGCCGCTGGTATGGAAGCAGCGGGTATCGCTGTAGATCTTGTCATCATAGTCATCAACGGTCAGCTTGTTGATGGAGGTATTCTTGCGGTCATATACAATACGGGGCTTTCTGGGGTAAGCACCATTCTCATAGTAGTACACGCCCAATCTGGCATCCTTGTCATCATCGTATACCAGATAGTCATCGCTGACACCGCAGAGACGTACACGGTTCTTGATATATACACCCAGGTCATTGGCCGGAAGCTTGGAAATGATACCGCAGCGCAATCCCAGCATTGCCGCACCGGTAATGGCATTCAGTTCTGCGCCTCCCGCCTGCTTGCTGAAGCTGTCGCCTCTGGTAATACGCTCATTGTCGGGCGGTGATAATCTCAGCATGATCTCTCCCAGGGAGAGCAGGTCAAATTCCTTCTTCTCAGTCAGTTCCATAATATAAACTCCCATCTGCATATTTTGCCAAATGCTTTATCAGAATTTCACCGTTACTCCTTACAGTGCAGCGTTGAAACCCCTTACATTTTTTCTTTACATTTGTACTATATCACATATACACAGCCCCGGTAAAGACACTGGACATTAATTAAAAATTTAACGAATCCACATATTCAAAATAGTCATCCTCGCTGGCAAATAAGATATATTCATTCTCCACATATCCCATATATCCGCAGGCAGTCACATATCCTTTCATAAAAATACCTCCTTATCAGAATCCTTTCGTTCCCTGTTCTGATAAAAAGGTATCATTTTTAAAGTCCCATAAAACTCTCTTAATCATTCTGAATCGGCTCTGTTTCCAGCACCAATTCTTTCATTTCTTCCAGCAATTCCTCAGTCCTGCCCATCAAAAGTTCCGCATCCGTCTCCACCAGTCCTGTTTTCTTATATTTGTAGGTAAAAAACGGATTGCCGTAAGCGGTAAAACTTAATTCATCCTTATGCTTTTTCAGGAAATCCGGAATCTTGCGGGGATCGATCTTCGCATCCGGCCGGAAGTTGAAGGTAATGCGTTCGTTCTTGCCCTTGATTTCCGTCATGTCCAGACCGTGGGCCGCCATACGGATCAGGGCGATCCGCAGCAGATTGTCCACTGCCTTCGGGATATTGCCGAAGCGGTCTAACAGTTCATCCTTCATTTCATCCCGCTCTTTTATCGTCTCGATGCCGGCGATCCGTTTGTAAATATCCAGCTTCTGTGTCTCGTTGACAATGTATTCCGCCGGAATGTAAGCATCCACATCCAGATCGATCACCGTAGCGAAATCCACTGCCGTATGAATGCCCTTCAGGTTCTGCACCGCTTCGTTCAGCATCTTGCAGTACAGGTCATATCCCACGGCCTCCATATGTCCGTGCTGACTTAATCCCAGCAGATTACCGGCGCCGCGGATCTCCAGATCACGCATGGCGATCTTGAAGCCGCTGCCCAGATCCGTAAATTCCTTGATGGCCGCCAGCCGCTTTTCCGCCACTTCTTTTAACATCTTATCCCGCTTGTACATCAGAAAAGCATAGGCATTCCGGTTGGAACGCCCCACACGGCCTCTGAGCTGATACAGCTGGGACAATCCCAGATTGTCCGAATCGTGGATGATCATGGTGTTGACATTGGAAATATCCAGTCCGGTCTCTATGATGGTGGTGGACACCAGCACATCGATCTCTCCGTTAATGAAATCAAACATGATCCGCTCCAGTTCGTGTTCCTTCATCTGTCCATGGGCGTATGCAACGTTGGCTTCCGGCACAAGCTTTGCGATCTGTGCCGCGATATCCGCAATATTGTTCACCCGATTGTAGACATAGTAGACCTGTCCGCCCCGGGCCATTTCCCGGACAATGGCCTCTCTCACCAGTTCGTCATTGTATTCGCAGACAAAAGTCTGGATCGGCAGTCGGTCATTGGGGGCCTCCTCCAGCACGCTCATATCCCGGATACCGATCAGGCTCATATGCAGTGTCCGGGGAATGGGGGTTGCCGTCAGGGTCAGCACGTCCACGTTTTCTTTTAATTTCTTGATCTTCTCCTTATGGGCCACACCGAAACGCTGTTCCTCGTCAATGATCAGCAGACCCAGATCCTTGAACTTCACATCCGCAGATAATACTCTGTGGGTACCGATCACGATATCCACCATGCCCTTTTCCAGATCCTTCACCGTCTTTTTGATCTCCGATGGCGTACGGAAACGGCTCATCAATGCGATGTTGATGGGAAAATCCTTCATTCTCTGCACAAAGGTGTTGTAATGCTGCTGTGCCAGAATGGTGGTGGGCACCAGATAGACCACCTGTTTTCCCTCCTGCACAGCCTTGAAAGCGGCCCGGATAGCGATCTCGGTCTTGCCGTAGCCCACATCTCCGCAGATCAGGCGGTCCATGATCCGATGGCTTTCCATATCCGCCTTGGTGTCCGCGATGGCATTCAGCTGATCCTCTGTCTCTTCAAATGGGAACATTTCCTCGAACTCCCGCTGCCACACCGTATCTTTTCCAAAAGCATAGCCCTCGCTCTGCTGTCGGACAGCGTATAATTCCACCAGATCCTTCGCCACGGCGCTGACGGCACTGCGTACCTTCGTCTTGGTGTGTTCCCATTCCTTGCCGCCCAGTTTGTTCAGCTTCGGCTTCTTCGCTGCATCGGCGGAGGCGTACTTCTGAATCACATCCAGTCCGGTGGCCAGAATGTACAGATTGCCGCCGTCCCGGTATTCGATCTTGAGGTAATCCTTGACGACCTTGTCTACCTCTACCTTCTCGATGCCCTTATAGATGCCCAGTCCGTGGGTCTCATGTACCACATAATCCCCGATCTTCAGGTCGTTGAAATCATTGATCTTCTGCCCCTGATAGAGCTTTTTCTTCTTTTTCTTACGCTTCTCCGCTCCGAAAATATCACTCTCGGACAGCACCACGAATTTCAGCCAGGGGTATTCAAAGCCCTTATTGACATGACCGTAATAGGTCAGGATCTCCCCGGGCTGTACCTCCCGCATGGGGTCTTCCGTGTATACTGCCGTCAGTCCGGCATCCTCGGTGTTCCGCAGATCCTCCGCCAGACGTCTGGCTCTGGTACGGGAACCGGACAACAGCAACACCCGGTAGCCGTTCTTTTTATATTTTTTCAGATCCTTGACCAGGGCTTCAAAGCTGTTGTTATAAGGGGCGATGTTGCGGGCAGCAATATCCACATGCATTTCTTTCTTGAAATATCCGTACTTGGTCTCCATGGTAGCCAGGGTCACCACGGCATTTTTCTCTAAAGTAGCCGCTACCTGTTCCCCACTGTAGAGAATGTTCATCTGTCCCGGCAGCACATAACCTTTTCTGGCACGTTGTTCCATGCTCTCCCGAAATTCCAGTTCGATGGCATCCGCCTGTTCCTTCACTCTCGCCGGTTCATCGATGTAGAAAACAAGAGAACGCCCCGCCATATCTGACAGCAGTTCCGGCAAGGTTACCGTATTTTCATAAAAATAGCGGATGTACCCTTCCAGATTGATCTTACTTTGGAATTCCAGCAGCTGTTCTTTTAATTCGCTGACCTGTGTGGCGATCCTGTGGGCTTCCTCCGGCTGGTGGGCATCCCGGAAGATTTTTTCCTGTTTGTCTGCTTCTTTTTCAAGCTTACTGATGCCCTTGCGGATCTGCTCTTCCGACAGTACAAACTCTGTGGCCGGGTAGACAGTGATGCTTTCCAGCTTCTCAATGGAACGCTGGCTCAGGATGTCGAAGCTGCGGATGGACTCCACCTCATCTCCCCACAGTTCGATACGATAGGGGTTTTCCTCCGTCAGATCAAAGATATCCACAATGCCGCCACGGATGGAGAACTGCCCCGGGCTTTCCACCTGATAGGCTTTCTCATATCCCATAGCCACCAGCCTGGATGCCAGTTTGCTCTCGTCCAGACTGCCGCCCCGCTCGGTGCGGATGATGTCTTTCTCCTCCCACAATACCTGCGGTGTCATCAGTGCCGCATAGGTGGTAACAATGGTGACCGGCTTACCCTCCACGACTCTGCGCAAGGTCTTGATCCGCTCCTGCACCAGCTGATTGCCGTGGATATCCGCCTGGAAAAAGATCAGGTCCTTCGCCGGATACAGCATGACATTTCTGTCATAAAAGCGGTATTCCTCGTAGATCTCTTTGGCCTTTAAGTCACTATAAGTAACGATGACCTTGTATTTCAGGCCATCGCTGAGTCCGTAGATCATATGAAGTTTCTGGGAGTCCACACAGCCGGACAGAGCTACGGTTCCTTTTCCCTGTCTGGTCACTTTTCGGATCTCATCATATTCCGCCAGTTCTTTCAGTGGCGCAATCAGTGCCTGCATCGCTTTTTCCTCTTACTATACAACCGTTACGCTTTCTTACTGTTAAAATGGTTCATGGCTGCGTCCGCATTCTCGGTGATGATCATACGGATAGCTTCTGCTGCGGTCTTCGCCGCTTCGTCCATGATGCTTCGTTCCTCCGCCGGAAAATGTCCCAGCACGTAGTCTGCCAGATCGAAGTTCTTCGGCTTCTCTCCCACGCCCATACGCACGCGGATAAAAGTATCATGCCCTAACATTTTGATGATATTCTTGAGGCCGTTATGGCCACCGGCGCTGCCTTTTTTGCGGATACGGATCTGTCCCACATCCAGACTGATATCGTCGGAGATCACGATCAGTTCCGCGGTGTCATCCACCTTGTAATAATCCACGATCTCCCGGATGCTCTCACCGCTCAGATTCATGAAAGTCTGGGGCTTCGCCAGGATCACCTTCTGCCCTGCCACGTAGCCCTTGCCGATCAGTGCCTTATGCTTGCTCTCCATGACGGCGATATTTTCTTCCTCTGCTAATCTGTCTATGACATCAAACCCGATATTATGTCTGGTATTTTCATATTCTTTGCCTGGATTTCCCAGCCCTGCGATAATATACATAGCTTTCTCCTTACTTTCTTGCAATCAATGCACTATCCTATATTTTCGCATTTTTATGTGGAAAATGCAACTATTGGTTATTTTGCACAAATTTTATTTTCGGGAAAACAGCCAATTTCCGCATGGCATATTTCGTTACTTATTTTCCGAATCTAAAGTATCTATTCCCGGCATTGTATTTTATAATAATAGTGGAGTGTTACCAAAACGGTAAGCGGTTCACCTTTCGCCAAAATGATGACATTTTGAGAGCTTCCAGTATTATTGGAGGTGATACAGATGGGAAATCTATTGAAAGGTACATAAGATGCTGGAAACAATGGTAGGCATTGTCGGTATTGTTGTTACGATCATCAGTATCATCGTAACGCTTATCAGTATCGTACAGACTGCACGGAAACATAAACATCAAAAAAGCAACCGCCCTCGCCAGGAATAGGTTGCTTTCTTGATCTGTAACTAAAAACCAGGTGAACCGTTGCTGTACGGTAACACTCTTTTCTTTTATTATTATCTTAACACTCTCTTTTGATTTCGTCAATAAAATTCACCATTTACAAAAATCCTTGTACCCGGGCTTGACTTTTTCCGGAATACTGATATACTGATAAGGCTGAAACGCCCTGAAATCAAGGCTTTTCGGAAATCCATTCGTGTGTTCGGGACCTTCCACACGTAAATAAAAACTAAAGGAGAAAACAAATGAACAAGAAAGTACTGTACCTCGTACACGGAGCGGTGATTGCTGCTCTCTATGTTGTGCTGACCATGTTAGCCAACGCTCTGGGACTGGCAAATTATGCCATTCAGGTCCGCTTCTCGGAAGCCCTGACTATTCTTCCCGTATTTACCCCTGCTGCCATACCGGGACTTTTCCTGGGATGTATCATCAGCAATACCATGACCGGCTGTATGCTGCTCGACATTATCTTCGGCAGTCTCGCAACCCTGATCGGTGCCTTCGGCACATATCTGCTGCGTGATAAGAACAAATGGCTGGCTCCCCTGCCTCCCATCATCGCCAACACCATCATCGTTCCTTTCGTGCTGGCTTATGTGTATCATTTAGAGGGTGGCATTCCTTATTTCATGCTGACTGTGGGTATCGGTGAGATCATTTCCTGCGGAGTGCTCGGCATGCTGTTACGCACCGTGTTACAGAAATACCGCAAATACATTTTTGACGTACAGAAATAAGCGGTCATCCCGCCAAAAAGGCGTCCGGATCCTTTCACAGGTTCCGGGCGCCTTTTGCTGTCCACTTGTATTTAATTATCTATTTTCATATAGGAAATAAAATGATTGCCGTTCTCCGCGAACCATGTTGTAGCATCGTTCATTCCCTTTTTGTACAACTTTCCGGTGGACGGCTCCATGATGACAACGTTGAATTCATTAAATCCGGTCACCAGCACCGCCTCGCCATCCTCCAGGATCGCCAGTACCGGAATATCCTGATTCACATAATACAGTACCGCATCCAGACTACAGCCGCTCAGATCCAGTACCTGTACGCCTGTCATATTTTCTTCCAGAATCTGTATTGCCGTCTTGCCCTGCGCCAGGTCATATTCGGTGTTGCGGGTGATTCCGGCATGCCGCAGGATATTGTCCAGACATACCGTCAGGCTGTTCTTCTGGTCCGTGACACTTTCTTCCTTGATTGCCATGATCTGGTTCCTGCTGACACGATTGCCCTTCAGCCATACCGTAATTCCTCGGTCGTTCGCAACAACCCCGGCGGAATCGTAGGCTTCCTTCACCGCTTTCCCGGGAGTACTGTAAATGCCCTGTACCCCATAAGCATTGTATACATAATATCTGGAAACTTCGCTGACCGCATCCAGTGTCAGTTCTCTTCCGCCCTCAAATACGACCTCCTTCGGATTCAGCACCTTGATAGTCTTGGTATCAATGGTTGTCTTGGTCTGTATCTGCACATATCTCTCATAAATATCAATATCCGCTGTGACTACTTTATTCTGTCCCGGCTCTTCTTCCACATTGTTCATGATCTGGTCATCCAGGATCTCCTGATAGCTGCCGTTCTCAGAACGCTGTATTCTCGACAGGGTGATCTGATTGCCCTCGATGGCGCAATCCACGATGTAGATGCCATCCTGTCCGTATTCCTTCAGATTATCTCCGGAAGAATTGCTGATGCAGACCTTATACATGGGGTAAAAGATCTGTCCGGAATTCTCTGTCCGGATGTCGCTCTCCCTGGCCACGCCGTAGATAATATCTTCTCCCATGAAGCCAAGCGGCCGGATAGCCTCACCGTCCTCCGCCCGGATCACTGTCTGTTCTCCGGTATTCAGATTCCGGACATTCAGCTGGTTGCTGTGGTTGATGTCATCCCCTTCCTGCCATACGATGATCTCATGGTTCTCCGATACCTGAAGGCTGTCATCCTGTCTTATACTTACCAGCTGTTCAGCGCTGCGATTCTCCAGATCCACATCATAGACACCGTTTTCCAGGAAAAAATATACATGTTGCTGTCTGTTCCGGTACAGCAGCTGTTCCATCTCATCCTTCAGCACCGCATAGCTCTTGGAATATGGGATATAGACTTCTTCCTCGATCGTATTCAGCGAATTGTCATAGCTGATGATCTGAATGCCGGTCTCTCCCTCATGTCTTCCGCGATTCATGTAACCATACACGGCAAATTTCACATTACCGCCCTCGTCTACATCCAGAATCTTGATGCCATGATTGTCATACAGAGTCCGCCGGTCGGCATTATCTTTATCATAGAAGGAGAAGATCACTGTCAGTCCGTTGGTAGCCGCATTATAGCTGAGTAACTGCCCCATATCGGAGAACACCACGGTATTGCCATCCGCGCTCTCCATCATATCCACATTTTCATCCGTGATTCCCAGAAGGATCTTGTCATTGGCATACATCCGGGTAGTATCCGGGATCTGTGTCATGGTACGCTCATAATCCAGCAGATACATTCTCTCCGAAGTATATCTGACTCTGTAATACTCTTCGACATTGTAGTAGATCTTATTTTTGCCCTCTCCGGTGGATACCACAAAATCCATCAGCAGAGAGGCCACATTCCCACTGATCTGTGTCAGCCGGATGGAAGCCGCGTCCTCCTGGACCGGTTCCAGACTGCCCCAGGTGATCTGCTGAAAGCTGCTGTGAATATTCACTTTATGAAAAGTGCCGTTATCTGTCAGCTTGGAATTCGGTTCCAGATATTTCGTCAGTTCCTTGGCCACTTCCTTGTCGTATAATTTTCCGTGGAAATCTGTCGCAAATTCCAGAATTTCCGAAATATGCACATCATCATTCCATAAAATAGTCGTATAATAATATACCTTCTGTTCCCCTTCCAGTTCCAGGATCAGGGTCAGACTGTATTGTGTATTCGTGTCGATCAGGTCTTTTAACGTAAGGGAAACGGAAAAGCTTTTCCCATTTGCCTTCCATCCGGTGACTTCACTGTTCTCGATCAGCCGGCTGCCGTCGATGCTGCGAACCTCTGTCGAGATCCCCGTAATTTCTCTTCCGAACGTATCCACAGTGAAATTCGCCTGTCTGCCCTCCCCCAGCAGAGTAATGCAGTCCTTCTGGTAAGCCACATCCATCTCCACGGTATTTCCGTGCAGTTCATTGCATGCCACACCGCCGCTTTCCATGGTGATCATAGGCAGAGTGGCCGGAGCCATCTCCATAGTCATATTGTTATGTCCCTGATTCATAATGCTGCCGATGATCAGTGCTGATGCCAGAAATACTACAACACACACGGCAATTCTAATGATCGTTTTCTTCATTCTTGATTCTTCACTCATTCATTATTCAGCAATTTTTCCAATGTCGGTGCCACATGGAGCAGTTCCTCCACAGTACCGATATCTGCGCTTTTCTTCGGGCGCATACCGTTCTTTTTCACTGCCCGGATCAACAGATTCTTCGGGGTATGTTCCATATCGATGAATTCCAGGATCTGGGTCTCATAGCCCTGTTGTTCCAGCAGATTTGCTCTCAGAGCATCGGTGAGCAGTGCTGCCACGCGCTCCTTGATGATGCCGTATTTTAACACTGGTTTTAAAGGATCACATTTTATCTGCCGGTTCAGTTCATGCTGACAACAGGGAACCGCCAGAATGACTCTGGCCCCCCATTTTACCGCCTTGTCTAACGCATAATCTGTGGCAAGGTCACAGGCATGCAGGGTCACCACCATGTCCGCCACATCTGTGCCCTCGTAGGTACTGATGTCTCCCCTCTCGAACTTTAATCTGTCATACCCCAGCTTTTCCGCCAGTTCATTGCAGTGCTGGATCACATCGGTCTTCAGATCCAGTCCGGTCACCTGGATATCTCTATGCTGTAATTCATGCAGATAATAGTACATTGCAAAGGTAAGATAGGATTTGCCGCAGCCAAAATCAATAATGCGGATGGTACGGTCTTTCGGCAGTTCATCGATCACATCCTCGATAAATTCCAGATACCGGTTGATCTGACGGAATTTATCAAATCTCGCCCTGGTCACCCGGCCGTCCGGGGTCTGCACGCCCAGTCCTACCAGGAAATCCACCGGTTTTCCTTCCTCTAAAATATAATGCTTGGTACGGTTGTGAGCCAGTGCCTGCAGTTCCTCCTCTTCAGAAGCAGCCGCCCCCTCCGTCCGCGGTGCCTTGCCACTGTTTTTCACCTTCAGTGTCAGCTTGCCCTTTTTGCTGACCAGAGCGGTGGCCTGCAGGGTCTTCGCTGAGAATTCTCCCTGCCGGAACTGCTCCTGTAAGGCGGTGCAGATACGGTCCGTCAGCTGTTCTGCTGTAAAATTCTCGTGAAACGCCTGAGTTCCTCTGTAAGCAGTCTCCTGGAACAACAGTTCCTCCCGGATCAGCACCGGGCGGATCTTTACCTTCTGGGTCTGTTCCGGATGACGGCTGTTGCTCAGGATGATCTGCTGCAGATCTTTATTCAAAATTTTCTGTAAAAGTATTTTCAGTTCTTCCATGGTTTATCCTGTTTTTCAAATGTTTTGCGCATATTATAGCACGCTTTCCTATAAGAACGCAATCATTCCCCGTCGTCCACCGTGTCTCCTTTTGTAGATCTCATTGCACACCAACACATGGATCAGATCCTTTGATACTTTTTCCGCTTCCTGTTCCAGGATCGTGCTGATCGTATCCGCTATCCGGAACAGACTCAGGCGGTCCGGATATTCATCATAGATCATGCTTCCTTCATAGTCGTATTTGTCCAATATTTCCGCAATCCTGCGCTGACAGCGTCTGACTTCTCCGGGATAGGTCTGCTGCAGATATTCCAAGTCATTTAATAGTTCCTTTTCATCCATTCTTCCGGGATATCCGGGCAATGTCATAAAAAACGGTCTTGCTACCATTTTAAAATGCCTCATGCTTTTTTATAACATATGCATTTTCTCTCTATAAAGTGAAAAACAGGTGCTGCGAAGCTTATCGCAGCACCTGAATTCTCGCCATTGCTCTCTGCAATGCCGTCTCTGCCCTGGCAATATCCGTCTCTGGCGTCTTGCTGCGCAGTCTCTCTTCCGCACGGTGCAATGCTGCCTCCGCACGGTTTTCATCGATCTCATTCGGCCATTCGATAATCTCTGCCAGAATGGTAACTCCTTCGGGAAGGATCTCGGCGAATCCGGAATGCAATGCTGCCTCCTTCTCTCCGTCCTTCTCCGTAATATGCAGGATACCCGGCTTCACGATCACCGTCAGGGGAATGTGGCCCGGAAGGACACCAATCTGTCCTTCCGTGGTATTGAATTCTACCATATCCACAATTCCCTCATAGAATACTCTTTCCGGGGTTATGATACGAAGTGTGAATTCTTTATCTGCCATATCTGTACTCCCCTCTCATGCTATGCATGAACCTTTGCCAGTACATCATCAATGCTTCCGGCATTCAGGAAGTAGCTCTCCGGAATATCATCATGCTTACCGTCCAGGATCTCACGGAATCCACGGATGGTCTCGCTGATAGGTACATATTTTCCTTCCAGACCGGTGAACTGTCCTGCCACGAAGAAAGGCTGGGACAGGAATCTCTGGATCTTACGGGCACGGGATACGACCAGCTTGTCTTCCTCGGACAGCTCATCCATACCGAGGATAGCAATAATATCCTGTAATTCCTTATATCTCTGCAGGATCTCCTGTACACCGCGGGCGGTCTCATAATGCTCCTTACCTACGATTCTGGGATCCAGAATGCGGGATGTGGACTCCAGAGGATCCACTGCGGGATAAATTCCCAATTCTACAATAGAACGGGACAGAACCGTGGTGGCATCCAGATGTGCGAACGTGGTCGCAGGTGCCGGGTCTGTCAGGTCATCCGCAGGCACATAGACTGCCTGTACGGAAGTAATGGAACCGTTCTTGGTGGATGTGATACGCTCCTGGAGCGCACCCATCTCTGTCTGTAATGTAGGCTGGTATCCTACTGCGGAAGGCATACGGCCTAACAGTGCGGATACCTCACTTCCGGCCTGGGTGAATCGGAAGATGTTGTCGATGAACAACAGCACATCTTTTCCGCCCTTGTCACGGAAGTACTCTGCCATGGTCAGTCCGGTCAGACCGACTCTCATTCTTGCTCCGGGGGGCTCGTTCATCTGTCCGAATACCATGGTGGTCTTGTCCAATACGCCGGACTCCTGCATCTCGTGGTACAGGTCGTTACCCTCACGGGTACGCTCACCTACACCGGTGAATACGGAATATCCGCCGTGCTCGGTTGCGATATTACGGATCAGCTCCTGGATCAGTACGGTCTTACCTACACCGGCACCACCGAACAGACCGATCTTACCACCCTTCTGATAAGGGCAGAGCAGGTCAACGACCTTAATACCGGTCTCCAGCAGTTCTGTGTCCGTAGACTGCTCTGCGAAGGTCGGTGCGGCACGGTGGATAGGCTCGTAAGACACTCCTGCCGGTACCGGCTTGTTATCAATCGGCTGACCCAGTACATTAAATATTCTGCCCAGGGTATTCTCTCCTACCGGTACGGAAATGGGAGATCCGGTGGCGATAGCCTCCATTCCTCTCACAAGTCCGTCGGTAGTACCCATGGCAATACATCTGACAGTGTCATCACCCAAATGCTGGGAGACTTCCACTACCAGTTCTCCTCCATCTCTGGTAGGGATGCGGATCGCGTCATTGATCTCGGGAAGTTTGCCCTCATCGAAGCGTACATCCAGTACGGCACCGATGACCTGGGTGATCCTTCCTTTATTCTCTCCTGCCATTTCTACCTCTTTCCTGCCCACTATGCGGGCATTTCATAATCAACTCACATTTTGCACTTATGTCCCTGACAGGTTTGTATCATTCCTAAGCAGACCGTAAAGAAACGTCGGCACTTAATGAGCGCTTCAGCGCGAATTTAGTACCGCTACGTTTCGATCCGAGTGAAAGCGTGTCTGCGTGGAAGATACAAAGCCTGTCAGAGAAAAGCAGTGCAAAATATAAATATTAAAGCGCCTCTGCGCCTGCAATGATCTCTGTAAGCTCCTGGGTAATGCTTCCCTGCCTTGCGCGGTTGTACTTCAGTGACAGATCACTGATCATATCCTCCGCATTGCTGGTGGCATTATCCATGGCCTGCATACGGGCACCGTTCTCACTGGCTGCCGCTTCCATCAGTGCACCATAGATCAGACTGGATATATATTTCGGTATGATCATATCCAGTGCTTCCACATCTTCCGGTTCGAAATTCATCAGCGCATCGGCACCCTCTGTGGATGCACCCGCCTCTGCATCATATTCCACGGGCAGAAGCCTCAACAGCTTCGGCTCGTGGCTCACCGTGTTCTTGAAGTGTGTGTATGCCAGATAAATCTCGCCGATCTCTCCGGCTGCAAATGATGTCAGCAGTTTGTCCGACAGAAGCATTGCTTCGGCATATGTGGGCTCTTCGATGACCTCCGGATAGGATTCCTTCACGGTATATCCCTTTCTCTCCAGAATCTCCCGGCCCTTATTACCGATGGCATAAACCACAACGTCTTCTGCCTTCCACTCCTCCTGTCCAGTGATCAGCTTGGCCACATTGGAGTTGTAACCGCCTGCCAGACCTCGGTTGGAGGTGATGACAATGACCGCCTTTTTCGGACAAGCCCCCGGGACAAGATACTTGTGTTCCAGATGACCTACCCTGGACAGGATATTATTTACGGTATCATACATACAGTCAAAATACGTCTGAGAACGTTCTGCACCTGCTCTGGCTCTTTGAAGCTTTACCGTAGATACCAGCTTCATGGCCTTGGTGATCTGCTGTGTGCCCTGAATGCTGGTCTTACGGCGCTTGATATCACGCATTGATGCCATAGTTACCTCTCATTCTGCCGTATCTTACGGCCGACACACTTATTTCAGAAATTCTGCCTTGAAATCATTCAGGGCTTTTACCAGCTTCTCTTCCGTAGCATCGGAGATCACTTTTTCCTCAGCGATCGCTGCGGGGATCTCGGGATGCTTCGTATCCAGATACTCGAAGAATTCCTTCTCAAATCTGGTGATATCCTCTACAGGTACATCCAGCAGGAATCTCTTGGTTACTGCGTAGATGATGATTACCTGATATTGTACCGACATGGGCTGGTACTGAGGCTGCTTCAGCACTTCTTTGATCCGTTCGCCCTGTGCCAGCTTCTCCTTGGTATCCGCATCCAGTTCGGATCCGAACTGTGCGAAGGAAGCCAGCTCTCTGTACTGGGCAAGTTCGGTACGGATAGGTGCTGCGATCTTCTTCATAGCCTTGATCTGTGCGGCACCACCTACACGGGATACGGACAGACCTGCATTTACCGCAGGACGGAAACCGGAGTTGAACATTTCTGTCTCCAGATAGATCTGTCCATCGGTAATGGAAATAACGTTGGTAGGGATGTATGCAGATACATCGCCTGCCTGGGTCTCGATGATGGGAAGTGCCGTCAGGGAACCTCCGCCGTATTCGTCGCTCATGCGGACTGCACGCTCCAGCAGTCTGGAATGCAGGTAGAATACGTCACCGGGATATGCTTCACGTCCGGGCGGACGACGAAGGAGCAGGGAGAGTGTACGGTATGCGGTAGCATGTTTGCTCAGGTCATCATATACCACCAGTACGTCTTCTCCGTTCTCCATCCACTCCTCACCGATCGCACAACCGGAATAAGGAGCGATATACTGTAAGGGAGCCAGGTCACTTGCCGTGGATACCACAACGGTGGTATAAGCCATGGCACCGAACTCCTCCAGTGTTTTTACGATATTAGCCACGGTAGATGCTTTCTGACCGATAGCTACATAGATACATTTTACATTCTGACCCTTCTGGTTGATGATCGTGTCGATCGCAATAGCGGTCTTACCGGTCTGACGGTCACCGATGATCAGCTCACGCTGACCTCTTCCGATAGGAACCATGGAGTCGATTGCCTTGATACCTGTCTGGAGCGGCGTGTCTACGCTCTTACGAGTGATTACACCACTTGCCACACGCTCAATCTTACGGAATTTGTCAGTCTGTACGGGGCCTTTACCATCAATAGGCTGTCCTAAGGAGTTCACTACTCGTCCAAGCAATGCGTCTCCTACGGGAACCTCTACCACACGTCCGGTGGTCTTGACGATATCACCCTCTTCGATATTGCTGGCACTTCCCAACAATACGACACCGACATTATCTTCTTCCAGATTCAGCACCATGCCATATACATCGCCGGGGAACTGTAACAGCTCACCCTGCATGGCATTTTCCAGTCCATGTACACGAGCGATACCATCCGCTACCTGAATGACGGTTCCGACATCGGATACATCCAGCTGGGAAGAATATCTTTCGATCTGTTCCTTAATGACGGAACTAATTTCTTCTGGTCTTAAATTCATGGATCTGTCGCACCTTTCTTTCAGCCGGTCATCCCAGCTGAATATTTAATAATTGTTTCTTCATATCTTCCAGTTTGGTCCGGATACTGCTGTCCACCACCCGGTCACCCACCCGGATCACCATTCCGCCGATCAGCGTCGGATCCACATGGTAATACACATCAAAGGTCTGATAGGAAGTCGTAGCCAGCAGCTTATTTTTCACTGCCTGCTTCTGGGCCTCCGTCAGCTCCACTGCGGTATCCACATATGCGGTTCCCATCTTTTCAGATTCTCTGACCAGTTCGGTAAAATAAGCAAAGATTGCCTTTAATGAGCCGTAACGTTCCTTGGTCACCACGATCTTCAGAAACTCTGTCAGATCATCACTGACTCTGCCACGGAAGACCTGTTCCACCATGGAGAGTTTTTCCTGTTTGGGGATTCCGGGATGTTTCATCAGCTTGTCAAAATCCGGATTGTCTTCCAATATTTTCTCAAGCTGTGCGGTCTCATTCATCAGCTGGATCGCATTTCCATGGTCGACTGCCGCTTCGAAAAGGGCTTCTCCATAGACTTTGGAAACTAATTTTGCCATGTATCCTCACCCATTTCCTTCAGCGTCTCTTCGATCAGGCTGTTCTGTCTGGTGGTGTCTATGGAAGCGCCTACCAGCTTACCTGCCATGACAGATGCCACGGATACGATCTCCTGTTTGATCTCATCGGACATTTTCTGCTTTTCCAGTCTGGCTTCTTCCTGTGCTCTCGCCAGGATTCTGGCTGCCTCTTCCTTGGCCTGTGTGACGATACGCTCCTCGTTCTGAAGAGCCCGTCTTCTGGCATCACTTAAGATGTCCTCCGCCTCTTTGTCGATGTCCTTCAACTTCGCCTCATACTGTGCCTTCAGTTCTGCGGCCTTTTCCTGATTGTCCTTTGCCTCTTCCAGTTCTCCCCTGATCTTCTCTTTACGATCATTTAAGAACTTTCTGGCCGGATTGAACAGAAAATAGCTGAGTGCCAGGAACAATACGAAGATGGCAATGATCATCAGGCAGGAGTCTGCCAGCAGCTGCCAGTCCAGGTCAAACAGTCTTGACATGGTCTCGCCTTCTGTTAATAGTATCATTTTCATCCGCATTCCTTTCGTTTAATCAGGGAAGTAAGGGCTTTACGAACAGCAGCAGCATAGCGATCAACAGACCGTACAGACCGGTGGTCTCGGCAACTGCCTGTCCCAATAACATGGTAGAAGTGATCTCGGACTTTGCTCCGGGATTACGTCCTACTGCTGCAGCAGCGTGTCCTGCTGCGATACCCTGGCCTACACCGGGTCCAATACCGGCAATAACTGCCAGACCAGCACCGATTGCAGAACAGCCTAAGATAAAGTTTTCATTAAAATCCATAGTAAATCCTCCTATTATTGAGATTCTTATCAGAATCTTTCTAGCATAGTTTCAGATAGCCATACCTGAACAGTACAGCTTTAAGCGTCTCCTCTTGCATTGGCAATGTAAGTCATGGTCAGCATACAGAATACGTATGTCTGGATGGCTCCGGAGAACAGGTCAAAGTATACATGCAGTGCTGCGGGCCACGCTGTAGCGATCACACCCAGCAGTCCGTAGATCAGTGCCATCATTACCGTTCCGGACAATACGTTTGCAAACAGACGTAATGAAAGGGAAATCGGTACTGCGATCTCACTGATCAGGTTAATGGGCAGCCAGATCGGCAGCCAGGGGGGCAGCGGGGAACACATGCCTTCCCAGATTTCCTTCGGCTTCTGGTACTTGAACTGATTGTAATGGATCAGCAGGAAGGTCAGAACACCGAGAGGCAATGTCACGCCGTAGTCCGCTGTGGGGGGACGCAGGCCTAACAGACCGGAAATATTGCTCACCAGAATGAAGATGAAGATCGTTCCGATGTAGTTGTAGAACTTCGGTGCGGCCTTGCCCATGGGAGCATCCACCATGGCATCCAACTTCTCCACGATCAGCTCCACCACATTCTGAAAACCTTCCGGCACTTCTCTGGCTTTGGCCATCTGGCGGTTGGCAGCAATGGCAAAACCAATGATAAGCAACATGACGATCAGCACACACACATGTGTGGTCGTTATCCATACCTCATGGCCGAAAAAGGAATACTTAAACACGCCATGTATCATGAAGTCGATATTGTCGGCACCGGATAACAGAATTCCATGTTCCATTGTTTCACCTCCTTATTGTTTATTCTGTTGTTCCTCTGTCACTTCTCCATCCTTCGGGGTTTCCGCTTCTTCCGCAGTCTGCGGAGCAGTTTTGTCTTCCGCAGTCTCCTCCGGCATCGCCTGGGGTATCGGATCCGTCTCGTGGAACAGTTTATTGCATAATTTATGGGTAAGCGGCTGTAGAAATGCCGTTACTTTCATACATATAACATAGGTGAAAAAGAAAATCAGAGGATTCATCACTTCGGTCTTCATCATCACCAACAGGAAAAAAATCAACATGACATATCGTAAGACATAGGCACGAATGATCATTTTCGTAGCAGTCTTCTCGGGCTGGTCCAATGCCCGGTCCAGGGAACGGTACATATGATATGTGGAGACCAGCGCCAACAGAACGCCAAACCACAGACTTTTGGCATACATTGCTTCATCCTTTGCAATAAATGCTCCTATGATCTGCGCTGACACTCCCAGGAACAAGATCCCCAGATCCATCTCCAGAACCGTTCTATTTATCTTTTTTAGTGTGTTTATCATCGCCGTCTTCATAAATTGTCCTGGCCATCCGGTATACATTCTGCCCTCCGGCCACAGCTCCCATACAGAAAAGCAGGATCATCCAGAAGTCCGTTCCGAAATGTTTATCCAGCCAGATGCCGGCTGCGGACATCAGGCAGATCGGTACCAACATATTGATACCAAATTGCATGATCAGTGTGATCGCCCGAAACACCTGTCTGTCGTAGGGTTTCTTTTTTCTTGACACTGTGTCCTCCTGTGTTGATTTCTGCTCTCAGCATTTATTTTTGTACATTTTTGAAAATATTTTCCCACTGCAGGGCAAACCTATAGTCATTATAACGAAATCTTAACATGATGTCCAGTAAAATCCCCCTGTCTAAATGGTAAAAAATCTATAAAATCCTGTGAAAAAAAGATTGACTTGAAATCTCTCCGGAAGTACTATTTGAGTAACTATTCAGTGACTTTACACCCTTATAGAAAGAAGGATGACGCGAATGAAGACTACAGACATCAAAAGACAGCTGCGGATCCGTATTGCCACCCCTGAGGATGCTGCAAGGCTGGTTGCCATTTATGCCCCTTATGTGGAAAATACCTCTATTACCTTTGAGTACATCGTTCCTTCCGCAGAAGAATTTGCGGACCGGATCCGTCACACTCTTACCCGTTATCCTTACCTGGTGGCTGAACTGGACGGGGAGCCGGCAGGATATGCTTACGCATCCGCTTTTAAAAGCCGCGCTGCTTATGACTGGTCTGTGGAGACTTCCATCTATGTCAGCCGGAATCTTCGAAGCAGCGGTGTCGGCAGTCTGTTATACGAAAAGCTGGAGGAATACCTGACCGCACAGCACGTCTGCAATGTCTGTGCCTGCATCACCTACCCCAATCCTCCCAGCATCGCCTTCCACGAAAAGCATGGTTATAAAACCGTGGCACATTTTCACGCTTCCGGTTACAAGCAGGATGCATGGCATGATATGATCTGGATGGAGAAGACGCTGTGTCCTCACACGATCCCTCCCAGGCCTTTTATCCCGTTTCCGGAACTGTGACCGTTGTAAAGCACACCGCACAAAGGAGAAACTCTATGAGCAACGAACTTCAGATCTACCGTAAACGGCTGATCCCGGAAGAATGCATTTTATTAAAGGATGATATTATCGTCGAGCAGAACGAAGACTACATTCTGACCAAATGGAAGACCTTGAATCCCAAGACCACATTTTCCCACGGCTGTTCCTGCTATTATCTCAAGGAAGGCTTCAAGATCAGCAAGTTCTACCGCCATGACGGTTCTCTGCTGTACTGGTACTGCGATATTGTGGAATATACTTCCCGACCGGAAGATAATTCCCTGATCGTCACGGATCTGTTGGCTGACATTATCCTCTATCCCGATGGAAGGATGCATGTCGTGGATCTGGACGAGCTGGCCGAGGCTCTGGAAAAGGGGCTGATCACCCAGGCTCAGATGAGTGCCTGCCTGCGCCAGCTGAACAACCTGATCACCATTATCTACCGGGACAAGTTCGACAGGCTGCAGAATCCGTTGGATAGGAGCGGGCTGTAGCTGCAGTGCTTACTTTTGCTCCCTGGTCAGAACTATTCAGAGTAACACATTCGCAAAATAAATGAGAGCATAGGCTCTTACGGACACAAGTGTCCGACGAGCTTCTGCTCTCACTTACTTTACTCTGAATAGTTCAGCAGGTTTCCGATGCAGTGTCCCAGAATCGTCAACAGTGTAATATCTTCATCCGACCACTTACGGTTGCGGTTGAACACATCATAGTTCACGATCACATTCGGCACTCCCTCTTTGCGGCAAAGACATTGCAGGAAAGCACCGATCTCCTGCTTCTGCATCACGGCAAATGCCGCCGGATCCTGGGATCTGAGTTTCAATGTGTTGGATTCTATAAAATTATCATCATCCCCGAATAGCGCAAGATACTTCTCATCTTCAAAAAGTCCTCTTCCATCCGGTACTTCTACCATGTAATTACCATTCCGGCATACCAGCTGCGCTCCCGACTCTGAATAAATCGTGATTCCATCCAGATCAAACAGACTGCGGATCTGCTGCAGCCGTTCTTCCTTTTTTACAATGGAGTTCACATCGGATACACACAGTTCGGTGATCATCTTCGTGATGACTTCCCGCTTTTTCTCCTTAGATACCGCATAGGCCATAGCCATGTTCTGCATATCGTCGCTTTCCAGCTTGCCGTGAAGTCTCTCTTCATAGATGATATGGCGGTTCTTGCCTTTTTCCTTGGCCAGATAGAGGGCCTTATCCGCCTTGCGCATCAGTTCCTCGTATTCGCTTCCATCTACCGGATACTCTGATACGCCGATAGAAGCTGTCGCATGGGTCTTCGGATCAAATGCCAGAGCAAATTCCTTCGCAATGGTCTTCAAAAGTGTCTTCAGCTGTTCTCTGGTCTCCACTTTCTCCAACAGGATCACATACTCGTCTCCGCCGAATCGTCCGATCACGCCCCGCTGTCCCACCAGCACCTGCATGATCTCCGCCACTCTCCGGATGACCTGGTCACCAAAAATATGTCCGTAGGTATCATTGATATGTTTGAAATCATCAATATCAATGATCACCAGCCAGCGGACCTGACCATCCTTCCGATTCAGCTGTTCGATGGTATATTCCGTCCATGCCCGTTTATTCAGCAGACCGGTTCCGGCATCCCGGGCTGCCGGAGTCAGATAGTAAGCTTCCTGCTCCCTGTTCCGGTCCGGGGTTATGATACCAGCCACCATATCACGTTTTTTCGGGATCCGGGAGCCTTTGACCCTCCATATTCCCTTGTTCTCCTGCTCACTGACGAATTCCATCTCAAAGAAATCATCTCCATTGCGCAGATGCGCACAGAAAGTCCGAAGCTGCCCTTCCAATATGGCAATATCACTGCCCTCATGTGCCTGCTCCACATTCCGGATCAGCGCATTCATAGGCCCTTCAAACTGGTTCATGGCCCGCTCGTTGACATATTTATAGACCGTAATACTGTCCTGTTCGATCAGATATTCAAAAAAGTAAACATCTTCTAATGTCATAAAATGACGGTACTTCAGAATGCTCTGCTCCAGTCGTAAATTCCGGTTCTCCAGATCATGAATATCTGAAACGGTGATCTGATACAACGGAATCCCGTTCTCCGTCTGTTCACTCTGTTCCAGACGCAGATACACACTCCTTACACTGTCCTTCAGATTGTGAAGCACCGTGATCAGTTCCAGCGGTTGGAACGTATCCGCCTCCACTGCTTTTTTCAACAGCTCCCCGTCTTCCGGGAAAAGCAGCTCACTCACCGGCCGGAAAGAATTCTCCCCTACGAATTCATAGAAAAATTCCGACGCCTTGGCTACTACCAGATCCTGCCTTACGAAGATCTTCCAGTCCATGATTCCATTTGCATAACCCTTTTGTTCTACGCTGTTGATTCTCATAGATTTTCGCTTTCGTTTAATAAAATACGTGTCCGCCGATATTGATACCTGTCAGTCCTTCCACCGGTGTGCGGAAATATACACAGTTTCCTACATTGGTCACACCGGACATAGCCTCGTCTGCCGCCTGGTAGCAGCGGCTGGTGGCTTTATTGGTGGCCAATGCCAGTTCCAGACGTCCGCTGGCCACCGGTGAGAACTGTTTGTTCTGATAGATCACTCCTACCACTGTGTTGGGATAAACAGAACTTCTGACACGGTTGATAACCACACTGGCTACCGCCAGCTGACCGTCATAGGGTTCTCCGCCCGCTTCACAATAGATCAGATTTGCCAGCAGATAACGGTCTCCCTCTTCAAAGGAGATATCCGAAATGTCCCGCCAGGTTGCGTTTGCCGCCTTCTGGGACATGGCGATCTCTTCTGCCAGCTTTTTCCGGAGTGTTTCCAGATTTTCTTCTTTTTGTTTGATCTCCTGTTCATATGCCAGGGCTCTCTGCTCTGCTTCCGAAATATCCCCGGCATATTTTGCAATGCTGTTAGATGTCTGGCTGATCAGACCGGACACCTTGCTTTTCTCGGTTTCCGCTGCCACCTTCAGACTATCCAGCTCCGTTTTCTCTGCCTGCAGTCTCGCCTCTTCCTCTTCGATCAGCTTGCGGTTCTCTTCGAATTCCTGCAGTTTCTTCTGGTCATAGGCTGCGATCCGTTCAAAAAAGTCCGCAGCGTTCAGCAGTTTATCGAAGCTCTGGGCATTCAGCAAAGCGTTGATGTAACTGGTCTCATTCCGCTCGTACATATCCCGTACCCGGATCACCATACACTCATACTGCCATGCTTCCGTAGCTTTCGCCTCTTCCAGACTGGCCTGGGTATCCGCGATCTCCTGCTCCTTGTCTGCGATCTGCTGTTCCAGATCTGACAGATTGTTACTGACTTCCGTCAGCTGACCGTTCAGATTATTCAGTTGTCCCTTGAGGGAATTCTGTTCTCCCTTCAGGTTCTCCAGATTATCATTTTCCTCATTCAGCTGATTCTGCAGGTTGTTTTTCTCTTCCTGCTCTTTCTGAATCTGCTGCCAGGTACTGCTGGTAGCTTCCACTTTGATATCTTCTGAAGAAAAGGCTCCTGCAAGGATCACTGCTGTAAGCAGCACAGCTGTCTTCTGTAGGCGCTTCAACCGTTTTACTCCTTTTATCTGTTGCTTCAGACCTCGATGCGTATCATGCGGCCCGTCTTACGGTACTGCACGTAATTCACTCCGGCCGCGTCAAACATCCGCTTGGCTGCCCGGTTGGACGGAGTTCCCTCATACTTATCGCTGTCATATACCACCGTGCGGATCCCCGCCTGGATAATGGCTTTCGCACATTCATTGCAGGGAAAAAGAGAGACATACAGTTTCGTCCCCTCCAGGGAACCGCCACGATAATTCAAAATAGCATTCAGTTCACTATGTGTTACAAAGGGATACTTTGTCAGATTCCTGTCATTGGCGTTCTCCCTCTCCCAGGGGAACTCATCGTCGGAACAACCCTTGGGGAAGCCGTTGTATCCCATGGACAGGATCTTGTTGTCCGGGCTGACAATGCAGGCTCCCACCTGGGTATTCGGGTCCTTGGACCGCATTCCAGACAGGTGGGCCACCCCCATAAAATATTCATCCCAGCTGATATAATCGCTGCGTTTGGCACTCATGGGTGTCTCCTTTATTTGGTACCGAAAATACGGTCTCCTGCATCTCCCAGTCCGGGAACAATGTATCCATGATCATTCAGCTTCTGATCCAGTGCTCCGATATAGATATCCACATCCGGATGTGCTTCCTGCATAGCTTTTACACCTTCGGGTGCAGCGATGATGCACAGCAGACGGATGCTCTTGCAGCCCTTGTCCTTTAACAGCTGGATGGCTGCGATGGAAGAACCGCCGGTAGCCAGCATGGGATCTACCACGAATACCTCACGCTCTGCACAGTCTGCAGGCAGCTTGCAGTAATATTCTACAGGCTTTAAGGTCTCAGGATTGCGATACAGGCCGATATGTCCTACTTTTGCAGCAGGGATCAGGGATAACATACCGTCTACCATACCCAGACCTGCACGCAGGATAGGTACCAGTGCCAGCTTTTTACCCTTTAACTGCTTCACGGTGGTCTTGCAGATAGGGGTCTCGATCTCTACTTCTTCCAGCTTCAGATCTTTGGTAGCTTCATAACCGATCAGCATTGCGATCTCGCTGATGTTCTGTCTGAAGTCCTTGGTACCGGTCTCCTTTCTGCGGATGATTCCGATCTTCTGCTCGATTAAGGGGTGATCCATAACTACTACTTTTGACATATTGTTGTCCTCCTGTGTTTTGTATTTGTTATAATGGTATTTCGTTGTTGTTCGTGTCTGTGTAATGCATTAAGCCTCTTCGATCAGGCTGATTCTGCGGCTGTGTCTCTCTTCTCCGGAAAAAGGTGTATTCAGGAAAGTCTCCACGATCTCCAGCGCCAGGTTCTCACCGACAATGCCTGCACCCATTGCCAGCATGTTGGCATCGTTGTGCAGTCTGGTCATCTTTGCCGACAGAGGATCGGAGCAGAGTGCGCAGCGGATCCCCTTTACCTTGTTGGCAGAAATGCTGATACCGATACCGGTGGTGCAGATCACGATACCCTTCTCGCAGGTACCGTCTGCCACAGCCCTTGCCGCTGCATGTCCGAACACAGGGTAATCGCAGCTTGCCTTGCTGTCACATCCCATATCCTGATATGGAATGTTCTTCTCCTCTAAATATTTCTTTACTCTTTCTTTCAGATCATATCCGCCATGATCACTTGCGATTGCTATCATTTTCCTTCTCCTCGTATTTTCTGTTTAAAGTTTTACTACTTTATGGCCCGCTGCTTTCAACAGCCGGTTCATAATGGCCTGTCCGAAGCCTTCCGTGGAAAATCCCTCGGAATAGATCTTTGTCACACCTTCATCATCGAATTCTCTCAGAATAGTGTACAGATGTCTGGCGATACTGTCCTCATCCTTACGGCTGCCGACACTTTTCACCACATCTGCTATATAACCGGACAGCATTTCTTCGGTTCCGATGATTCCGGTCTTCTCTCCTGCGGTATGGTCTGCTGCCGCAGCCCGGTTAATATACTCCCTTACCTGCCCCGGGGTTCCCTCTACGATGGTGAGTTCTCCCCTGGGTGCATAATGTCTGTACTTCATTCCGGGGGCCTTGGGTGCCTGTCCGCTGTCTGCCCGCAGGATCGTGGTGTCCGTATCCACTGTTCCCAGCACTGTGCTCAGTTTCTCCTGGGTAATGTATCCGGGCCGCAGGATCTGTGGCGGTGTCACCGTCAGGTCAATAATGGTGGATTCCAGGCCAATCCCCACCTCACCGCCATCAATGATGGCATCGATCCGCCCCATCATATCTTCTTCGACATATTTTGCCACTGTGGGACTGGGCTTGCCGGAAGTATTGGCACTGGGCGCCGCAATATATCCCCCGCTGTATTTGATCAGCTTCTGCGCCGCCGGATGCGAGGGCATACGGATCGCTACCGTATCCAGACCACCTGTGGTCTCATAAGGCACCGCGTCTGATTTCGGCAGGATCATGGTCAGGGGACCCGGCCAGAAAGCATCCGCGATCTTCCGTGCCTCTTCCGGTACCTCCTTTGTAATCTTGTAAATGTCCTCAAACCGATAAATATGAACGATCAGTGGGTTGTCGGACGGTCTGCCCTTTGCCGCATATATTTTCTGGGAAGACGAAGGATTCAGTGCATCTCCCCCCAGCCCGTACACGGTCTCGGTAGGGAAAGCCACCAGTCCTCCCTGCTGCAGGATTGCTCCCGCCGCCCGGAGTTTCTCCTCATCTTCTTCGCTGACGGGGCCCTCTCCGGGACGAATCTTTATGATCTCAGTCTCCATGTTTTTACCTTCTGTGTTCTAAATTGCATTTGGATATAGTATATCATATCCCCAGTCAAATGGAAAGATTATTCCTCTCCGGTCTGCCGGGATGTTGTGTGTACAGAATAAACGGTCCATCCGACCAGCAGCGGAATCACCGCCACGGTCGGCAGTTCATAGCGGATTGCATTGGACATGGGGGATGCCAGGCACACCAACACGTTTATAAAGCCGGGAACCAGCAGTATCAACGCACTGTATCTTTTCTTTTTCCACAGGAAAAATGCCAGCACTACCAGAATCCAGGTATACAATCCCGGAGTACACAGATACTTGATCAGCGGCAGCCGCATACTGAGGAACCAGATCTGCAGCAGAAACTCCGATGTCTGAATGGGGAATGTATGATGAATTCCCTGTTCCTGCGCATATTCCGGATACTCCAGCTGGATCCAGGCCTCTATGTTCTGTTCCACCGGTGCCAGATAGCCATAGCCCTTGTTGACAAATGCCGCCACATAGCATCCCGGATGCTTGAAAAACATCTGCACCCATATTTTCATGTAGGGCCCCAGGTCTCCGCCTCGATATAATATTTTAATGGGATCCGAAATCCGGGGTTCATAATTTTTCATAGCATCAAAGTTCAGGGTATCATTGATCACCTGTCTCTCATATTCCGTAACCTCATCTTCGTATTCGCAGACATATCTCGCCGTCTGCTGGAACGGTACGCTCAGCCCCTCGGAAGCTGCCGGTTTTCCCACATCGATCAACGCTCTGTATCCCACCACCGTGATCAGTTCATAGATCACCACAGTTGCCAGCAATACCAGGAATGCCTTCCTGCGTTCTTTGCCTTTCAGATAAATTGCCAGCAAAAGCAGTGCCGGAACAATCGCATAGATCCCGTTATTTCTAAGCAGGCAGGATAATACACTGAATACAATCAGTCCCGCCGCATCTTTCCCGCCACATTCCTTCTTTTTCAGTACCGACATCAGATATACTGCCTGTAACACCGTCATTTCCGCATACAGCAGATCTTTCTCAAACCATTGGGCATAGGTTCCCCAAAAAGGTGTCAGGGCGAAAAACAGGATTCCCACGGCACACCATTTCCATGAAATTCCCAGCTCCTGCAGTTTTTTCATGCTGAGGGAAAAAGCATAGGCCCCTACCAGTGTCTGCAGCAGGCAATACAGGAAAAAGCCGAAATTGGCATCTGCAATGGTTCTTCCCAGCACAAAACAGATTCCCATAATTGCGGAGGAAAATGGCGGATGTGCCGCTCCCCAGTCCTGTTCACCCAGAAACTGTTTCAGTTGCACCAGACCGTCCCCACTGGTAGTTCCCGGATAATTTAGCAGGATCCAGAACAACCAGCTGAAGGCTATTACAAAAAAGCCCACCATCTGTAGGTGCTTTTTGCCCTGCTCTGCGGGTAATTCCACATGCTCCAGCCCAAAATATACCAGGCGCAATACCAGATACAATAACACTGCAAACCCCAAAACACAGAACGTGGATAATAGTATCTGAAAAGAATTGCCCCACAGGAAAATGGCAGAATCATATTTCTTAAAGCTGATACATACTATAAGAAGGAATGACAGAATAACAGAAAGCACCAACGTTGCCACATCTGTCTTCGCCTCTCTTTTCTTCACTTCCTTAAGCATTACAAATACTGCCGCAGCCGTTAACAGATCTGTATAATCCAGCACCGTAAATGCTCCGCACAGTTTATTCAGCCCATTGACAAGATTCGAATCCACGTATCCTCCCAGGCAGACTTCAAATGTACATTGCAATGCCAGTGTCACGATCACGGTCAACAGAACATTTCTTATTTTTTGATATCGACTCATTTTCTCTCCCGTAACTTTATAAAATTCTGTCATAACATACAAATCCTATATTATCATAATAACACTGTGTATACAACTCGTGCCTTTATTTTGTATTTCCCGTTTCAATCCCTCTGTATCCCGTTAATGTACTGTAAAATTCCTTTGTGGATCGACCATGCCACTCTGTCCTGATAGGCCTCGTCACACAGTTTTCCCGCCTCTGCCGCATTGGACAGGAAGCCGCATTCCACAATGACTATGGTTCCTTTGGTTTTTTTCAAAAGATAATAGCTGTCGTTGGGCTTGATCTGCCGGTGGTTCTCCGGATCCAGATCCTGGACCAGCTGTGTCTGGATCAGCCCTGCCAGTTGTTCCCCTCCGCTGCTGCCATTATAATAGAAGACCTGCGCTCCGTGCACATACTCTTCCGGATAGCTGTTCTGATGGATGCTCACCGTGAGAACCGGATCCGTCTGCTCAATCTTTTCGATCCGGCGTTTCATATCCTGCACTTTCTTATTGGGAGCAGATGCATCATACAATCCATCCTCCGTCTCTCTGGTCAGCACCACCCGGATTCCGTCTGCCTCCAGATACTGTCTCAGTTTCTCTGTGATCCGGAGATTGATATCCTTCTCCGGTGCTCCGTTGATACCAATCTTCCCCGGGTCATCTCCGCCATGGCCGGCATCGATCACTACCGTCGGTATTCCGTCCGTGTCCGCATTATTCCCCTGCAAGGCATTCACGGCATTTACCGTTTCCACATATGCCGCCGTTTCCCTGCCAAGTATCGCCATAGACATAAGCAACAGGCATACCATCACCGCCCTTAACACTTTCTGTTCCATCCCTGTTCTCCGGTGTCTCTTTTATTCTATATGATTTTATATGCCTTTTTCTCTGGAAATATCTTCCGAAAATTAAGAAATCCTTTTGTTTTAAACTATTGCATCCCCTTACTACTTCAGCGTATAATACCATTATGAAAATAAGCAAAAAAACTCTTTCTATCATTTTATTTGTTCTGGCGGGAATTTGTGTTCTTGCTGCAGTGATCCTGTTGGTAAAAGGGCGGATCGAAGACCGGCGTATGGAGGAAGCGCTGGATGAATTGCGCCCGACGCAGTCCGCGGAGACCACGCAGGCACCTTCCACAGTCGAAGGTGAGCCGACCGTTACCGTCTCCCCGGAACCGTCCACAGAAGAGACCCCGGCTTCCACCGAGGAGTTCGAACGAGTGTCCAACCCTTATGCCGACAGTTTTCTTGCCAACAAGGATATGGCGGCCTGGCTGCAGATTCCGGGCACCAATATCGATTATCCGGTAATGTGGACTCCGGAAGATGAGACCTATTATCTCTACCGTGCTTTTGACGGCAGCGAAAATAAAAACGGCTGTCTGCTCCTTGACGATGAGAGCTGTGTAGATCCTCTGACCACGAATCTTATCATTCACGGTCACAATATGAAATCCGGTGCCATGTTCGGCAATCTGACCGATTACGAGAATCAGGATTTCTATAAGGAACACAAAAACATTATCCTCTATACCGAAGAGTGTCAGCGCAATTACGAGATCATTGCCGTCTTTCGCTCCCAGGTCTACCGGAAAACAGATCAGGTATTTAAGTTCTACAAATTTTTCCAGGCGGATACGCAGGAAGAATTTGATGACTTTTATAACAATATCAAGCAGTTATCCCAGTATGACACCGGTGTCACCGCAGAGTTCGGAGATCATTTTCTGACACTGTCCACCTGCGTATACCATGTAGAGCAGGGCCGGTTCGTAGTCGTTGCCAAAGAAGTGGAACCCGGTGATCACTACCTTCCCATACAGGAATAACTCACAGACAATCAGGAGGTTTTCTTATGAAGAGACTTAAAAAATTTGTCACACTGTTCACGCTGGCTGCCGTATGCTTTGCTATTCCCGGTCTGGGAAAGATCACTGTAAAGGCTGCGGAGCCCACCACCTATGTTCTGAACTATTCCGACAGCAGTTCCGAGTGGAGATACAAGGAAGCATCCAGCTGGTCCGCAGAAGTTCAGGACCGCGAGTTGTATTATCTGCAGCAGAATATCAAAGACGGTGACTATATTGTCATCGACAACGATGTGGAGAACAATGCCCTGGCCCTCAAGGTTTCTGTCCGTCTGGGCAACCTGACCTTCAAGAATACTGTTGGTGTTCCCGTAGTCTATGCCAACGGCTATGACAGTGTCTATTTCCTGAGCGGTACCTCCGGTGCTGTCAACGGTGATGTATCTCATGCCTATGTATATGGCGATGCCAAGGCAAATTTCAACAGCAATGTAGACACTCTGGAAATGATCGGCCTGACAGATGATAAATCCAATAATCTGCATGCCACCATCAACGGTGTCGGTACCGTCAATCATCTGATTGCCAAAGACAACCGTGACCAGAGCGTTTTCTATGAGGCTTACAGTTTCGCCGCAGGTAAGCTGGCCATTGAAGACGGATCCCTGAAGACCGAAGCAAAGTATTACAGCACCACCGCTCCCGCTCCCGCTGCTGCCGCAGAAGCAGCTCCTGCAGCTACCGAGCAGCCCACACAGACCACAGCTCCTGCACAGGCCACACAGAACAGTACTTCTTCCGAATATGACAACGTTCCAAAGACCGGTGAAAATTCTGCAATGTTCTGGCTCCTGGGTGCCGCAGTTGTATGCATGGCCGGAGGCTATACCATCCGCAGAAAGAACGTACAGGAAGCGGAATAAAGTTTTCGGCAGCAATAAAGCCCAGTCCCTTGCGGGACCGGGCTTTTACTATTTTATTCTGTTCCTACTGCAGATAGGCATTGATCAGTTCCCAGGCTGCCTGTGTTCCGTAACCCAGTCTCCATACCGCCACACCACCAATATTCTTGGTAGCCATCATGTTCAGCTTCACTGCGATGGATTCTGCATCTTCCAGCCAGATCTGATAGGTGGCATTTCCGGAGGTCCATTCTGCATAATTCTGACAGGTCTCCTCATCCCACTCTGCTGTCACACCGGCTCTGCTCATGAAATCTGCCTCGTTGTTCATGGTAATATATTCATCCGTCACATCCGTGCCTTCGGTCTTCCACAGGATCGTGTAGAACGGAAGGGCATTGACTACCTTGTTTGCAGGCACCTCCTGCAATGTTCTGTCCAGACCGCCGGATACATAGCTAATGCTTGCCACGCTTCCGGGATCCTTGCTTCCGTGCCAGTGTTCGTCATATCCCATGATAATGACATAGTCTGCAACCTGTCCCTGGATATCCAGACGGTAATAATCATTGAAATTAAACGGTACATAGTTGGCAATGGACAATACCAGTCCCCTGTTTCGGCACTGAATGGAAAGTTCTCGTATAAATTCCACATAATGCGGTCCGCAGTCACTGCTCAGCTGCTCGAAGTCCACATTGATGCCGTCCAGTCCCAGGCTGACTGCTGCATCTGTCACGTTCCGCACAAAGTTCTGCCGGCTGGTGGTGGAGGACAGCATATTCAGAGTACTGATGGCCGTTCCGGTCTCATTGGCGTAATTAAAATTATCCACCACACCCCATACCTGTAAGCCCATATTGTGGGCCGTGGTTACATAATTCGCTGTTCCGAAGTTCCGGATACTTCCGTTCTCATCCGTCAGACTGAACCAGGTCGGTGCAATGACATTCATACCCTTCGTACCGGACACCATGGAGTACAGAGTGTCATTACCGCCTACACCGCCGATAGAATGCCAGCCCAGGCAGATCTTGCTGTCAGAAGTCAGGGCAGTATATTCCGGCTCCTGATAATCCGTCACCGGAGTCTCGGTCTCTTCCGTAATATCCCCCAGACGCTTGTTCTCCACATATCCGATCACGGAATCCGATGTCTTCACCTTACTCCAGGTCTCCATCTGCTCCAGAATCTCCAGGGTATCTCCCTTCGCTGCCTGCGTGAGGATCGGGCTCTTCACACCGCCCCGCAGACGCACCGCCGTATCCTTTTTCAGCTGTGCCACCTGTCTGGTTCCCCATTCGGTGTAGACCTGCACATGTCTGTCATAACAATCATAGGAATAATTTGTGAACAGCTTCACATAATCCGCCGCCACATATACGGTATCCCCTTCCACGAAACTGATCACATATCCGGCATCCTGTGTGCCTTCTGTTGTCGTATAGGAAGTCTCGCCGAAAGTCGTACGGATCACTTCTGTCGGATTGGCGTACAACAACAGTTTTTCCGTCATATCCGCATAAAACACTTCGTTCATATATTTATGGACAGTTGCCAGATCAAAATAGCATACGCCATCTCTGATCAGTGCCTGTTCTTCTACCATTTCGTCCTGTAAAATAATGGCACTTCTGTCACTCTCTGACACCTGATAAAATTCGTTCCAGTCTGCCTCTTCTTTGCTGTAGGAATATTTATCCAACAGCACCTTTCCCAGTGCTCCGCCCGCGATCACAAGGATCAGCAGGATTGCTATGATCACCGGTAGTATTCTTTTCTTCATATGTGCTCCCATCCGCAGGCTGCCGCCTGCACCATTCTTGCCTTTTCTTCCGTTCCGTCTTCTATCGGCAGAACAGTTTTATTCTATCACAATTCCTCTATATAATACAAGGAACAATAGAGACAGATCCTGCACTGCGGGATACAGCCAGAGAGGCAATCCCGTTTTGCATCCCCGCAGCGCATTCTCTGTTTCAAAGTATTACCCGGGCAAAAGCTGACACCCTTTAACGCAGATCCACCTTATCCAGCCGGACCTGGCTGATTTTGCCCTGTTCTCCCAATATATAGTCTGCCATATACTGGCTTTCTTCTCTGACGGCATACGCTGCCGCCTGCGACGGTGAAACCTTTTCTCCGTCGACATACAATTCTGTGCCGTTTTTCTGAAGCTTTCGAAAATATTTTTCCACCTTTCTCCTGGGAAACTTCTTCCCGGGAGTCACAGCTTCCCGGTCCTCCACAGACACCTCCCGTCCGCAGCATATTTTACCAAAAGGATTCGTGAAACACTTTAAAATAACGCTGCTTTTTCCGCTGGTACATATAAGCGTAACTATTCAGAACACTATTCGCAATATAAATCATGTCAAATGTTCTTACGAATGCAAGCATTCGACGTACCTATTGGCACGATTTGCGTGGCTCTGAATAGTTACTTATAAATGCCTCTGACAGTACTTGTAGTAATTTGTGTGAAAATGTTGGAATTATGTTCGTGAAAAATATCTGTTGAAATATTATGACCAGACACGTATATGCCTGTAAGACATCTCCATACTATATTTTACAGATCAGCATAACCTATCCTTCCCAAATACATTAACAGCCATCTGCATCATAAAATAAAAAAGGGGATGAACTGGAACGAATCGTTCCCTGGTAAATCAACAAGAAAAAATGGAAAACTGTCGACCTCCTCTCCGTACCGGAGTATCAGAGGCATCTATAGGTCGGATTATACACTGCAGCCTGCTATTTGACAAGATGTTTTATTAAATTTTTTTAAACTGTGAATAGCTTCTATTGACTAAAATATAGGGAAAGTATAAGCTATATACCATACCAATGCGAAAGCAGAAAGGAAGTGTTGTCGCATGAAAATAGAAAAAGTAAATGAAAATCAGATTCGCTGCACCCTGACCCGTGAGGATCTCGCCAGCCGCGAATTAAAAATAAGTGAACTTGCCTACGGCACAGAAAAAGCTAAATCTCTGTTCCGTGATATGATGCAGCAGGCCAATTTTGAATTTGGCTTCGAAGCAGAGGATATTCCCCTGATGATTGAAGCCATCCCTCTGAATGCGGATTGTATCGTACTGATCATTACCAAAGTGGAAGATCCGGAAGAACTGGACACCCGTTTTTCCCGTTTTGCGCCTTCTGTTACGGATGACAGTGATGAGGACAGTGATGCGAACACGGCAGACGAGGTTCTGGATCTGTTCCGCCGTATCCAAAATGAGGAGGCTGCAGCCGAGACTCCCGCCGCTCCCGCTCCCGAGGAAAACGATGCTGTCAGATCCCGCCTGTTCCGTATGGATACTCTGAATCAGGTAATCAACGCTGCCGTCGTGGCTGCCGGTCATTATCATGGGCTCAGCACTCTGTATCACGAAGAGGGTACCGACGGGTATTATCTGATCCTGACGCAGGGCGAAGAAGATCGCGAGGTCTTCGACCGTGTCTGCAATGTCATCTCTGAATACGGTATTCCCAAGCGTTCCACACCGGCAAGCCTTACTTTTCTTGAGGAACATTGTTCCACACTGATCGCCGAACATGCTTTACAGCGTCTTTCTAATACTTCAATGTAACAACAGATTGTAACATTCAGGAGAGTTCCCACTCTGTGGGGACTTTCTTATTTTTATGATTGTTTTATACCTGTCTCTCCCAGCGAGAGTCTGTAGAAAAGAAACTGGGAAACGCGTAACTTGAAAATATAGTCTTATTCGCATATAATAAAATTTAATACATGAATTGCTCCGTTGCAATGTAGCTTACGCAATTCCATACACATTCGGAATTACAAAGGGTCAAAACGCCGGTTACAGTGGAAAGGATGTACACGATATGATTTCCGACGAAGAATTATACCGACAATATTTAAGCGGCGATGAAACAGGGCTGGAAGAATTGATAAGAAAATACGACAATCCACTGACCTTATACATCAACGGCTATCTGCATGACATTCACGAGGCGGAGGACCTGATGATAGAAGTATTTTCCTACCTGTTCGCCAAAAGGCCCCATATCCGGGATGGCGGATTCAGGGCTTACCTGTATAAAGCTGCGCGACATATGGCTTTGCGCCATAAAAGCATCCGGCGACATCACTTCTGTCTTGATGATCTGACCAAAGAGCCGGAAGGTGGGAAACTGGTGGATGAGGTGATCCGGACAAAAGAACGAAATCAGATCCTGCATTTATGCATGGGTGAACTGCATCCGGATTACAGAGAAGCTCTTTATCTGACCTATTTTGAGGGTATGAGTTACCGGCAGGTCGCTGAAGTTATGGGAAAAAGTGTGAAGCAGATCACTAATATAATGTACCGGGGAAAAGAGCGTCTGCGGGGATTATTGGAACGGGAGGGAATAACAAATGCGGAGTCATGAGGAACGGATCGCAGAAGTCCGACGAAGGATTGCGGAAAAAGAGCGACAAAAAAGGCGGAAACAGCGGCGGATCGTTGCTATTTCCTGCATAGCGGCATGCCTTGCTGTGATCTTCGGGGCTTCCTTTGTCATGTCCGGGATTTCCGGGCAAATGGTGCCGGGGATCTCCTCCGGATATGAAACGGCGGCAACGATCCTCGGCGGAGGTGCTGCACCCGAATATATCATAATAGGGCTGCTTTCATTTCTTCTCGGCGTATGCGTGACGATCCTGTGTTTTCGTGTCCATCTGTTGGACAAAGAAGAGCAGGCAGAGCAGAGGGGGGACCGCGCCAATGGAATTGATCATTAATCTTTTGCAATTTTCTGTTACTTTGCTGGGCTTCTGTCTGAGCGGCATTCGTTATCTGAGACATCGGACACTGTCATATTTTCTGCTGATTTGCTTTTATGGCTGTTTCGCACTGGGCTCCCTGTACTGGACATTGTATCTGTTATTGTTTTCCGAAACACCACGGATCTTTTATGTATCGGAATTCGGCTGGGTCTCCAGCGTTATTTTTCTCTATCTCCTACAATATACTCTCTCCTCCCCGGAGGAAAGAAGCTTTTCCTGTCGGAAATCCCTGCTGGCTCCGCTGATCGGAGTTCCGTTGTGCGCATTTTACTGTACCTTTGGTGACATTCTCTCCAACCTGCTCTGGTGCGGCATGATGATCCTTGTCTCCTATCGTTCCATCCACGGTCTTGTCTACGCAGAGACACAGACGGGAAAAGGACGGAACCTGCGGTATTTTCACATCGGAATCCTCTGCTATGTTGCGGTAGAATACGCTCTGTGGACCTCCGGCTGCTTCTGGCCGGGCGACTCTATCTTCAGTCCCTATTGCTGGTGTGATCTTCTGCTGACGTTCTGCCTTTTCGGGCTGCTGCCTGCCACAGGAAAGGCGGTGCGGACATGACCTATATTGAAAATGTATTTATCTGTATGGCCTCACCCCTGTTGATCGCCGCCCTGTGCATGGGTAGGCGGCAGGCTAAATTCTTTCTGTGCTGTCTTGCAGGAATGGGGGCATGCCTGCTCTCTGCTTACATCAATACCTTCTTTGCCGCTCTTTACGCAGCGGATACGATTGCCGCCACCGCAGAGATCGCACCTGTGGTAGAAGAAGTGATGAAACTCCTGCCGCTGCTCTTTTATCTTCTTGTATTTGAGCCTGAACCGGTGCCGATAAAAAATGCTGCCATCATCGTTGCACTTTCTTTTGCCACCTTTGAGAATGTCTGCTATCTGATTCAAAACGGAGCCGGACATTTTTCCTTTATCTTTTTCCGGGGCATTGGAACGGGTGCCATGCATGTGATCTGTGGTGCCATCGTCGGCGGTGGGCTGGCGTATGTATGGCAGCGCACCTGGCTGAAGATCGCCGGAACCTGCGGTCTGCTCGGGGCAGCCATCACTTTTCATGCAATTTATAATCTTCTGATCGCCTATGGCGGTGCGATACAGTATATCGCATACATTCTGCCTGTGCTGATCCTGACGGTGGGAAAACTGATTGTCCGCCTGCCCCAGAGTCACAACTGAATCCTGTCTTTTGCGGAGCTGCTGTCGGCAGCTCCTGTTTTTTTCAACCTTTTTCAAAAAATTTGATTTTCAGGTGAGAGTTTTTTCGCTTTTTTGTACCTAATTAGATGAAGGGCATATGTATTTTATGACTTTACTTTCCGAAGGGAGGTTTTCAACAATATGTATGATACAGAAAAACGGGTCGAACTGGTGAAAAAACGGGTGCATGAAAAATATCGCCGGAAGATGCGCCGCGGGATCTGCCGGCTGTCTGCCCTGTGCGCAGCATTGTCTGCGTTCCTTGTGGGAACGGTGCACACAGTAGCCGGCCAGACGCAGATCACCGCCCGGGGAATGTACGGTTCTATCCTGCTGCATGAAGACGCCGGCGGTTATGTGCTGGTGGGGGTAATTTCTTTCTCCACAGCAGTCATGATCACTGTGCTGTGTATCAGACTCTGGGAAAGAGAACACCGCGGACAAGGCACGGGAAAAGGAAACGCATCGCAACAACGGGAGGGAAAAAATAAATGAAAAAACAAAGAAGACGGATCTATGCGGCGCTGCTTTGCAGTTCCATGGTACTTTCTCTGGTCTCCATGCCGGTATCAGCAGCAGAAACCGGACAGCTGACGAATCCCCCGACATCCACAGAGGGTCCGGGTTCCCCGGAAAGCGCATCGGGAAATGAAGCGGCAGCGGTTCTGAACGGACTGTACGCAGCACTGCCGGTCGCAAACGGTGTGAAGGAAGTGGCGACAGCAGAGGAACTGACGGCCGCACTGGCAGATAGCAGTATTTCCGGGATCACACTGAAGGGTGATGTTGAAATCAGCAGTACTCTGACAGTTAACCGCACTGTGACGCTGGATTTGAACGGTAATGTACTGAAAATGACCGGCGGCTTCAGCGTAATCAAGGTAGAGTCGGGCGGCGATCTGACAATTACGGACAGCACTCCCAACAAAGTACATAAATTTAACCCGAACTATACAGATATGTGGGGATGTGGCCTATGGAAACTGGACAAAGACACCGGCACGGAAATCGTCTCTGGTGGGGTTATTACGGGCGGTGGCGGTGATTTTGCCCACAGTGATGGCGGCGGTGTGCTTGTTAATGTCGGCGGTAAACTGACCATGACCGGTGGCAGCATCGTCGGATGCTCGGCAGGTGGTCTCGGCGGCGGTGTACACCTTGCCTATGACTCTTCCATCGGCAAGAGCAGCACATTCACCATGACGGGCGGAAGTATTATCGGCTGCGCGGCAAAAAACGGCGGCGGTGTGTCTGTCTCCCCGGGGTGCACATTCACCATGGGTTCCGGCTCTGAGATCCGCAACTGCAACGCACAATCCGGGGGTGGCGGTGTGGACATCAGCGCCCTATGGAATTCAAATACCATCGGCTGCTTTATCATGAACGGCGGAACAATCCGTACATGCACAGGATTATACGGCGGCGGTGTGTACAACTCTGGATCCTTTATTATGTCAGGCGGTACGATTAAAGCCAGCATCAGCACCACCCCCCAGTATGCTTCAAGCGGCGGGGTGTGGAATGATAATCAGTTCACCATGACAGGGGGCACGATCGGTGATCCTGGTAATCCGAATGATGCAAGCTCTGTATACAATACTTCCACTCAGAGAGTTACTCTTACTATAAGCGGCAATGCAAAAATCTACACAGATGTAACAAACGTTGGCATCCTGAATGCTGACGGCGGCGAAATGTCCGGCACAATGACGAACGATACCAACAGGTACGGCACCGGCACGATCACCGGCAGTGAGGGTGCCGCCGGCAGCACTGAGTTCCATGGCAAAGTGACCAACACCGGCACCATCCGGAAGGGCACATTCAAGAATGAGGTCATAAATGAGAGCAGTGGTACCATTAACGGCGGCACATTCACCGGTGCGATTACGAACAATGATGGTACGGTTTTAGACGGTGATTTCAGCGGTGCTACCCTGAACGGTATGCTCGTGATCACTTTTGACCCAAACAATGGGGATCAGCCCAGCACACAGAAAGTGAATTGGAGTAAGGACGGAGCGGCACTCACCGCACCGGATCCCGTTCCCACCAATGAGGGGCATAGTATTGAAGGCTGGTATTATGATAACAACGGTACGGAAACAAAATGGAACTTTGACACGGATACAGTCAAATGCACTATGACCCTCAAGGCAAAATGGGAACTCTCCACCTATTCCGTAACGCTGCAGACAGACGGCGGTACGATTGCCAGCGGAAAAGAAGTAACCGGCTACACTTACGGCACCGGGGCAGTTCTTCCTACCACCAATGATATTACCCGCGAGGGATACCGCTTTGACGGCTGGTACGCAGACAGCAACTTTTCCGGTTCACCTGTCACAGAGATCACAGGTACCGATACGGGAAATAAAACGTTCTACGCAAAATGGACGCGAAACACGACTCCCATCATCTCCGGAAACACGATCAATTATATCGTGGAGCACTACAAGACGGACGGTAGCGGCTACACGCTGGCGGAAACAGAACATTCCGCAGGGAAGACAGGTGATACCGTCACAGCAACGCCGAAAACCTATGAAGGCTTTACCTACAATCCGGCAATCTCCACCGCCAGCGGAACGTTGAAGAAGATCAGCAGTCTGGAGGATATCGTGACTTTGAAGCTCTACTATGATGTGAATGCTGACACCGAACAGGAAAGTACTGACAGCGGCTCCGAGGAAAAGGCTGACCGTGAGAATCCCTCTCCTGTCGTGAAAAACACCACCTCCTATATGACCTATACCGTACAGGCAGGTGACACTCTCTGGGCAATCGCCAGAAAATACAACTGCTCCATAACCGAGATCGTGGCAGCCAACAGTGACCGGATCAAGAACCCGAACCGGATTCACGCCGGCTGGCAGCTTAAGATTCCCCAAAGCGGAGCGCCTATCACAGGCGGCACTCCCGATGCTGTCCTGCCTGAGAATAAGAAAAGCGGGATATACATCGTCAGACAGGGCGACACCCTCTGGGCAATCGCCAGAAAATGCGGCTGCTCCGTGGCTGAAATCGTTTCCCTGAACCGGGAACTGATCCGCAATCCTGCTCTGATTCATTCAGGCTGGGAACTGAAAGTACCACAGGATTAGCCTCCCCTGAAAGAATCTACCGTGCTAGTCATACTTCATAATATCGGATCAGATAATATCTAAGGGAAAAAGGCAAAAAAAGACGGCCAAAGGCCGATGATCTGAATTCCTTGAATTCTTTTGATTTCTCAAATCCGCGCAATCGACGGACACATTTCGATTGCGCGGAAATCTGAGCTATGAAATTCCATAAATACTTTGTTTCACCTGTGTGCCCCGGTCAGGCGATGTTTCCAAAACAGACATCCAAAGCTTACAGCTCCTCGATCACTTTCATAAGCTCATCTACATCAATACCATGTACCATAGCTGCCTCTTCCAGGGTCTCTCCCTGTGAAGCAGGGCATCCCAGGCAATGCATTCCTGCATCGAGGAGTACGGGAGCTACTTCAGGATTGGCACGTAAGATCTCACCAATGGTCATGTCTTTTGTTACTCCGGTCATATCGGTCTCCTTTCTGCCGTATAAGGCTTTTTTAGTATAATACTTTCCCCGGAATAAGGCAAGATTATTCTTGTACATCCGCATTTGTTCTTCCCCGAAGATCAGCTCTGCCGCACACCACATTCATAAAAGCATTTGCTTCGCAAATGGCGCCGCTTCGCAGCTCATCTTTTATTTCATGTTGGTGTGCTTTGTCCATGAAAAAGAGATTTCCGTGCTTTGTGTGCAAGCACCCACGCACGTCAACCTTTTTTTCATGTCAGAGCTGATGTACAAAACTCGGAACAATTCCTAAAAAGGTTGACACTTACCCTTGTCAGGTAGTACACTTTTATCGTAAAGAAACAGCTTGGGATACCAGTGAAACCGGTACTCTCAGTTGATAATATTAATTGTTTTTACCAGAAGGAGGTAAATTTTCATGGCAGAAGCATGGAGAAGCTTTAAAAAAGATGGCCATTGGGATGTAGACGTCAACGTACGTAACTTCATCCAGACCAACTACACTCCGTATGATGGAGATGAGAGCTTCCTGGAGGGACCTACCGAAGCAACTGATAAACTTTGGGGCAGACTTCAGGAGTTACAGAAGGAAGAGCGTGAGCATAACGGCGTTCTGGAATGCGAAACAGAGGTCGTATCCAGTCTGACCGCTTATGGCCCTGGCTATATTGATGAATCTATGAAGGATCTGGAGCAGATCGTTGGTCTGCAGACAGACAAGCCTTTAAAGAGAGCATTCATGCCTTATGGTGGTATCAAGATGGCTCAGCAGGCTGCAAGCACCTATGGCTACGAAGTAAACGCTAAATATGACAAAATCTTCAACGAGTACCACAAGACTCACAACCAGGCAGTATTTGATGCTTATACCGATGAGATGAAGGTTGCTCGTCATACCCATATCGTTACCGGTCTTCCCGATACCTATGGTCGTGGACGTATCGTAGGCGACTACAGAAGAGTTGCTCTGTACGGTATTGATTTCCTGATCCAGAAAAAGGAAGAGGATAAGAAGAACTGCGGTACCGGCGTTATGACCGAGGACATCATCCGCCTGAGAGAAGAGATCGCTGATCAGATCAAGGCTCTGAAGGGCATGAAGGAAATGGCTAAGATTTACGGCTACGATATTTCCGGTCCCGCTACCACCGCTAAGGAAGCTATCCAGTGGTTATACTTCGGTTACCTGGCAGCTATCAAGACCCAGAACGGTGCAGCTATGTCCGTAGGACGTATCTCTACTTTCCTGGATATCTATATTGAGAGAGACTTAAAAGAAGGCACCCTGACCGAGAAGGAAGCTCAGGAGCTGATCGACCATATGACCATGAAGTTCCGTATGGTTAAGTTCGCTCGTATTCCTTCTTACAACCAGCTGTTCTCCGGCGACCCTGTATGGGCTACTCTGGAAGTTGGTGGTATCGGCATGGATGGTCGTCATATGGTTACCAAGAACGACTATCGTTTCCTGCATACTCTGGAGAACATGGGACCCAGCCCCGAGCCGAACCTGACCGTTCTGTACTCCAGCGCTCTGCCTGATAACTTCAAGAAGTACGCAGCTAAGATTTCTGTAAATACTTCTTCCATCCAGTACGAGAACGATGACGTTATGAAGCCTATCTGGGGTGATGACTACAGCATCTGCTGCTGCGTATCCGCTACTCAGACCGGTAAGGAGATCCAGTTCTTCGGTGCTCGTGCTAACCTGGCTAAGTGCTTACTGTACGCTATCAACGGTGGTAAGGATGAGAAGCATCTGGACAAGAACGGCAAGCATATGCAGTGTGGTCCCGAAATCGCTCCTATCACTTCCGAGTACCTTGATTTCGACGAAGTTATGCATAAATATGACATCATGCTTGACTGGTGTGCATCTCTGTATGTTAACATCCTGAACCTGATCCACTACATGCATGATAAGTACTACTACGAAGCAGCTGAGATGGCTCTGATCGATACCGATGTAAGAAGAACCTTCGCAACCGGTATTGCAGGTCTGTCCCATGTAGCTGACTCCCTGTCCGCTATCAAGTATGCTAAGGTTAAGGTTATCCGTGATGACCAGGGTTGTGCTGTAGACTTCAAGATCGAAGGCGACTTCCCTAAGTATGGTAACGATGATCCCAGAGCTGATGAATTCGCTGTATGGCTGCTGAAGACCTTCATGGAGAAGATCAAGAAGAACCACACCTACAGAAATTCCGAGCCTACCACTTCCGTACTGACCATTACCTCTAACGTTGTATACGGTAAGGCTACCGGTGCTCTGCCTGATGGTAGAGAAGCTTACAAGCCTTTCGCTCCCGGTGCATCACCTTCCTACGGTGCTGAGAAGAGCGGTCTGCTTGCATCCCTGAACTCCGTAGCTAAGCTGCCTTATGAGTATGCTCTGGATGGTATCTCTAATACCCAGACCATGGCTCCTTCCGCTCTTGGTCACAACCTTGACGAGCAGAAAGAAACTCTGGTACGTGTAATGGATGGTTACTTCGATCGTGGTGCTCATCACCTCAACGTTAACGTATTCGGTACCGAGAAGCTGTTAGATGCACAGGCTCATCCTGAGAAGCCTGAGTACGCTAACTTCACCATCCGTGTATCCGGTTATGCTGTTAAGTTCATCAGCCTGACCAAGGAGCAGCAGGATGATGTTATCGCAAGAACCTGCCATAAGAGTCTGTAATTCTTACAGGTTTTGAGATAATTGATGTATATGGGGCCGGGCAGTAATGTCCGGTCCCTTTTTGGGTACACTATTCAGAACCATTAAATATTTTCGGATGCTCTTCGAATGCTTGCATTCGCAAGAGTAACACTCACCCCTCAGCTGCCTGCACGGCAGAGAATGGAGATTATTACAATGATCAAAGGCAGAATTCACTCATTAGAATCCTTCGGCGCAGTAGACGGACCCGGAATCCGCTATCTTATTTTCCTCAAGGGCTGCAATATGCGTTGTCAATATTGCCACAACGTAGATACCTGGAATCCCGACACTGACAATCTGATGACAGCAGACGAGCTTCTGGATAAAGCAGAGCGTTTCCGCAGCTACTGGGGCAAAGAAGGCGGCATCACTGTCAGCGGCGGCGAAGCCTTATTACAGATCGATTTTCTGATCGATCTTTTCCGCAAGGCCCACGAGAGAGGCATTAATACCAATCTTGATACTTCCGGACAGCCTTTTACCAGAGAAGAGCCTTTCTTCTCCAAATTCAATGAATTACTGAAATATACTGATCTCGTCATGTTGGACATCAAGCATATTGATGATGAAGAACACAAGAAGCTAACCGGCCATACCAACAAGAATATTCTAGACTGCGCAAGATACCTTTCCGAGCAGGGTATTCCCATGTGGATCCGTCATGTACTGGTGCCCGGAATTACTGACAATGACGAATACCTGAAAAAGACAAGAGAATTTATTGATACTCTGGATACCGTCATGAAAGTAGAAGTTCTTCCCTACCATACTCTGGGTGAGTACAAGTGGAAAGAACTGGGGATTCCGTACAAGCTTGAGGGTGTAGAACCGCCCACCGAAGAGAGGATCCAGAACGCGAAGAAGATTCTGGAGTTCAATAAATATAAATAAGCAACTGTAACTATTGATAAAAAATACTAAATAAGTCTTGTATTCAAAGCCCATTTATATTACAATACAATTGGTTATATTGATAAATTTGTATCAAACAAGAGATTTGATACACGCAAAATAGGAGGAAAAGATTATGGCATTTGTTATTGGTGATGCTTGTGTAGCATGTGGAGCTTGTGAGGCACAGTGCCCCGTTGGCGCTATCAGCATGGGCGACGGAAAGTTTGAAATCGATGCAGATAAGTGCATCAGCTGCGGTTCCTGCGCAGGTCAGTGCCCTGTTGGTGCTATCGCAGAGGATTAATTCCTGATTCAGAACGTACCCCGGGGAAGGCATTTCAGAAAATGAAATGCCTTTTCTTTTTTTCTGCCTTAATTTCCCTGCCGGTATTTTCTTTGTCTGCGATCTCTGTGGACTCTTTTTCCACTTTCGGCCTTCTCTCCTCTTTCTGCTGTTTCCGCAGTTGTCCCCTGGTCTTTTTCCGCAACAGCTCGTCCATCTTCTGATAGTACTCCTCGCTGCGCTGTTCCAGTCTGCGGTCTCTCTCCTCTTCCCGTTCTTCTCTGCTGCGGAACTGATAATCCAGCTCCTTGACCATGCTTTCCTTGAGTTCCCGGCAAAGGTCCTGGTTATTCTCCCGTACTGCCTCACGGATCAACTGTTGCAGGATCCACTGGAGCCTTTTAGCCTTCTCTTCCCTGCTTTCACTCTGCAGTCCTTCCTTCTCCGGCACCGTACATATCCTCTCCTGCGGCTGTACCGGCATCTCTTTATCCACCGGTTTATCAACGATCTCAATGGCCATGTGTGGTGTCCGGACTTCTGCCGGCTCTTTCCGGGCTTCTACAGGCTCTTTTTCCCGTTCCTCCGGCAGTACGTCCAGCCGTCCGTCCTTTAATATCATTTTAATTGCTTTCAACTGTAATCCCCTTTCTTTCATGCTCTTGATCTCTTTGAACCGTTCCACGTCTTCCTTCGTATAATAGCGGTGCCCCAGCTCGTTTCTTTTGATGGGCAGATGTAATTCCTCTTCCCAATAGCGAAGTACATGGCTCTCCACCTTTACCTGTTTTGCAGCATCCGAAATCAATAAATACTCTCCCATATTCTCTTCCTTTCCACATAGCCATATATAATGATGTCGGGGTCAAAAGCCCCCGACTTTGATGCCTACGGATTGTTCCGTGCTACGCACTCCCACGTCTCCGCTCCGCTTCGGTCCGTGCTAAACATGTGCCACTGGCACATAGCACCCTACCCAATATTCGCATATCGTGGGATTATCATCCCACTTTTATGCTCATATCGGGGCGGGTCCTAAGGTCTTTCACCCACCTATGAGCAAGCTCATGTGGGCTTAGACCTTTTGACCCTGGCATCATATAATAAAAATACGAAAGAGAACAGGTGTGGGGAATCTCCCTCACTTGTTCTCTTTCGTATTTTATGTTCTGTATTCGTAATATACTTAGAAATCTTTTTTTCTGTCGTTTTCCAGATTGGCAAACTTGGTGTATTCCGGCAGCCATGCCAGCTGTACGGTTCCGATGGGACCGTTTCTCTGTTTGGCTATGATGATCTCCGAAATACCTTTATCCGGCGAATCGTGATTATAATAATCATCACGGTAGATGAACATTACCACGTCGGCGTCCTGCTCGATGGCTCCGGACTCACGCAGGTCAGACAACATAGGGCGATGATCCGGTCTCTGCTCTACAGCCCGGCTCAACTGAGACAATGCCAGCACCGGTACGGACAGCTCTCTGGCGACTGCTTTCAGGGATCTCGAAATATCGGAAATCTCCTGCTGTCTGGAATCGCTGCTTCTTCCGCCACTTCCCGACATCAACTGTAAGTAGTCGATGATGATCATGGACAGACCGTTTTCCTGCTTCATTCTTCTGCATTTGGAACGAAGCTCGGCAATGCTGATACCGGGGGTATCGTCGATCATCAGCTTGGACTTGCCGATGACACCGGCACTCTCGATCAGTCGTTCCCATTCCTGGTCATTCAGCTGGCCGGTACGGAGCTTCTGGGCATCCACGCTGGATTCCAGGGAAAACATACGATTGATCAGCTGCTCCTTACTCATTTCCAGACTGAATATGGCTACCGGCAGATTCTGCTTAAATGCTACATGCTGCGCGATATTCAATACAAACGCCGTCTTACCCATGGAAGGACGGGCTGCGATCAGCACCAGGTCCGAGGGCTGCATTCCGGCGGTACGATAGTCCAGATCAATGAATCCGGTGGCAATACCTGTGACGGTTCCGTGCAGTTTGGAAGCCTTCTCGATCTTGTCCATGGCGTTCATGACTACGGTACGAATCGGTACGAATTCCTTGACGTTTTTCTTCTGTACCACTTCATTGATCTTGCTCTCGGTACTCTCCAGAATCGTATCCAGGCTCTCCTTGCCACTATAACAGGTATTGGCAATCTCTTCATTGGTACGGATCAGACGCCGGAGTGTCGCCTTCTCCGCCACGATTCCAGCATAATACTTGATATTGGCGGAAGTAGGTACTGCTGCAATCAGATTCGTCAGGAAATCCAGTCCACTGACCTCGGGAGGCACATCCTCCTTGGATCGCAACCGATCCTGTAAAGTGACAAAGTCAATGGGCTTTCCTTCATTGTTCAACTCTACGATGGTGTCAAATACCACACCGTACTGCCTGTTGTAGAAATCCTCTCCGGAGATCTGCTCTGTGGCGGCCGCAATGGCTTCCGCGTCAATGAACATAGAGCCGATGACCGACTGCTCCGCCTCTAAACTGTGAGGCATTATTCTTTTGATTACATTTTCATCCATTGCGGGCATGGGGTCGTCTACGCCTCCGTAACCTTCACCGTCAGCTTCGCTGCCACCTGGGGATGAAGCTTCACTGTTACCTCATAGGAGCCGAAGTTCTTCAGACTCTCCGGCAGCTGGATTTTCTTCTTGTCAATCTCGATACCATGCTGTTCCTTGCAGGCAGTTGCAATCTCTTTGGAGGATACAGAACCGAAGGTTCTTCCGCCCTCTCCTGCCTTGATCTTGACCACGACCTGCTTGGTCTCCAGCTCTGTTGCCAGCGCCTTTGCCGCATCCAGATTCTCCTGTGCCACCTTCTCTTCGTTTGCCTTATGGAGCTTCAGATCGTTCAGATTCTTGGAGCTTGCCTCCACACCGATCTTCTTCGGTAAAATATAGTTTCTTGCATATCCTTCGCTGGCCTCAATGATGTCACCTTTTTTTCCCAGCTTTTTTTCATCCTGAAGTAAAATAATTTTCATAGGATCAACCTGCCTTTCCTGAATCTTCTGTTTTATATGGTAAAACTTTTCAAACGGAATCCCTTAGATCTCACCGGATTCCAGCATGTCGTCGATGGTGTTCTTCAATACGCCAATGGCCTCTACCAGTCCCACGCCTTCCATCTGGCAGGCTGCGGTATTCATGTGGCCTCCACCGCCCATACGCTCCATGATGATCTGTACATTGACCTCATCAATGGATCTGGCGCTGACATAGATCTTGCCCTGATAATCGGTAAGTACAAAACTTGCCTTAATGCCCTTGATATTCAGCAGTTCGTTGGCTGCCTGCGCACCAATGATGGTAGGGCTGGGCAGATCCTCTGCGGTACACAGAGAGATTGCAAAGAACTGCTTGTAGATCTCTGCCTGACTGACAGCATCCGCCTTGGCCTTGTATTCTGCTGCATCCTCACGGAACAGTTTTCTCACACGGGTCACATCCGCACCGTTTCTGCGCAGGAATGCGGCAGCCTCGAAGGTGCGGACACCTGTTTTGGTCATAAAGTTATTGGTATCGATCATGATACCGGAATACATACAATCCGCCTCTTCCGTACGGATCTTGATATTGTCGTAGGTATACTGCAAGATCTCGGATACCATCTCGCAGGCGGAGGATGCATAAGGCTCCACATAAGACAATGTGGCATTCTCAATGGTCTCCGTACCCTGTCTGTGGTGGTCCAGTACTACGACGGATTTGCAGAAGCGAAGCAGATCCGGGCACTCTGTGATGGAGGGCTTATTGACATCCACCACCACCAGAACCGTATTGCTGCCTGCCATATCAATGGCCTGCTGGCTGGTGATGATCATATCCTCGTCATATTCCGGATTGTTCTTAAACAGCTCCACCAGCGGCTGTACAGAGGTCGTAGCCTCGTTCAATACAATGTGAGCCTTTCTGCCCAATGTCTGGGCGATCCGGTAAATACCCACCGCAGAACCGAAGCTGTCCACATCCGGCATCCGGTGTCCCATAACGATAACACGGTCTTTTCCAGTGATAATCTCCCGCAGGGCATGAGCTTTTACTCTTGCCTTGACACGGGTATTCTTCTCTACCTGCTGACTCTTGCCGCCGTAGTAGGTGATGCTCTCCGGAGTCTTGATCACGGCCTGATCCCCGCCACGTCCCAGTGCCAGATCAATGGCGGTACGGGCGAATTCATAGTTCTGTGCATAAGTCAGGCCATCCAGACCAATACCGATACTGATGGTCACTGCCATTTCATTGCCGATGTTTACGGTCTTGACCTCTTCCAGCAGATCGAAACGGTTCTCCTGCAACTGTGCTACCGCTTTTTTCCGCATGATTACCAGATACTTGTCCTTTTCCAGCTTCTTGCTGATACCGTCCAGAGATGCAATGTACTTGTTCACCTTACGGTCGATCAGTGCGATCAGCAGGGATCTGCGGACTTCCTCAACGCTCTCCAGCGCTTCCTCATAGTTGTCCAGATAGATCATGCCTACGCTCAGACTCTGGTCATCCACTTCCTGCAGTGCAATATGCAGTGCCGTCTCATCAAAGAGATAGACGGCAATCAGATAACCGTTATAGCCTTCTGCATCGATCATATCGCTGTGTTCCGCCATCTCCTTCAGAGAAATCTTGCGGAATTTGGCCACATACTCACAGCCCTCGTATTCCAGTTCATACTGTGCCTCGTCCACACCAGATTCGTCCGGAAGCCTGTCCCGGGTAATGGTAGGAAACAGGGAAGTGATGGATTTACTGTAGCCCTTGGGCTGATGCACCACATTCTCAAAGGCAATGTTGGTCCAGATCACCTTGCCGGAATCGTCCAGAAGGGCATATGGCAATTCCAGATCCCGCAGCAGTTTTCGCTGGATCTGACCATATTCCGTGGCAAAGCTGATCAGCTCGTTCATGATGATCGGCTTGTTGTAGAAATACAGCGTCAGGGTAATTGCAAAATAAAAAATCGTAAATCCGAAGGTAAGCAGTCCTGCACGGAAATCCAACATGAATACCGCCGCATCGATAGCCAGCAGTAACAGGCCCAGATATAGGGTGAACTGGATATATGTACGGATCCTGCCTTTCAGTCTGATTCGTTTTTTCATGAAAGAACACCTCTCAATATTTGCGTTCGACAACTTCTATTATAACAAATAATAACCCGCTCCGCCACCATATTATTTTGACGAATAGACAATATTCCTCTGTCAAATTTGTGCTTTTTGTCAGCTTTTCCGGACGGAGAGCCGTTCTCTTACTTACACAGTTCCCAGAAAGCCACTGCGCTGGCGGCCGCCACGTTCAGGGAATCCACACCATGGGCCATGGGAATGCACACCGTATCGTCACAATCCGCAATGGTATCCGCTGCCAGTCCTTCCCCTTCCGTTCCCAGAATAATGGCAAGCTTTTCGACATTATGCAGTTTCTCATCATCCGGCCGCAAGCTGTCTTCTTTTAAAGCCATGGCTACGGTATGATACCCCATCTTCCGCAGCTGTTCCATGGTATGCTCCGGCCAGTCCTTTGTCTCCAGGATCGTCCACGGCACCTGGAATACGGTTCCCATGCTGACTCTTGCCGCCCGACGGTACAACGGGTCACTGCAGCCTCCCGTCAACAGTACTGCATCGATTCCCAACGCTGCCACAGAACGGAAAATTGCGCCTACATTTGTGGGATTTACAACATTTTCCAGAACAGCAATGCGTCTGGCATTTCCGCACAAGTCTTCCATCTTCGGCAATGCTCTTCTGCGCATGGCACAGAGCATTCCTCTCGCCAGTTTAAAACCGGAAATCTCCGACAGCACTGCATTGGACGCCACATATACGGGAATTTCCCCAGACACCTCTGCAATCCGCCCCAGGATTTCCCTGCCCTTCTCCGAATCCGCTTCCCGCTGTTCCATCAGAAGTGACAGCGGCTCATATCCCGCGGCCAGTGCCCGCAGAATCACATTGGGGCTCTCCGCAATGAACAGCCCCCGCTCTGGCTCATAATAATGAAAAAGTTGTACCTCCCTGCGTTCATTGTAGATCTCCAGTTCCGGTGTATGCAGATCAGTAATTGGTATTAATCTATGCTTATCTGTACTCATGCTTTTGCGATACCTTTTCTCCAATAATTTTCTCTTTTTATTATAATGGAGCATCCGACCCCCGTCAAATGCAACTGTTACCCTGTACTCGGCTCATGGTATACACAAAAAGACCAGCCGCAAAGGGCTGGTCTCTCATCTTAGTCTGAATTATTCAGCTACGTAAGGCATCAGTGCTACGTGACGTGCTCTCTTGATAGCAACGGTCAGTGCTCTCTGATGCTTTGCGCAAGTACCGGTAATACGACGAGGAAGGATCTTACCTCTCTCAGATACATACTTCTTCAGCTTAGCTGTATCCTTGTAATCGATTACGTTATCTTTACCGCAGAATACGCAAACTTTCTTTCTTCTGCGCATACCGCCTTTTTTTCTCATCGGAGAATCGGTCTTCTCAGTCTTATTAAAAGCCATTATTATTACCTCCTATCGGAATCTGTCAGGGCAGAGGCGGGTGTCAGCTCCGCTTGTCACTGAAACTTAGTTAAAGGGTAATTCTTCATCGATGCCGTCAGGGATGTTCATAAAACCATCACCGGCTCCGGAAGGAGCGGGGGCATTATTACCACCACCAAAACCAGCGTTCTGGTATCCACCGTCATTATTGCCGGCAGATGCATTCTTGCTCTCTGCGAACTCTACGTTCTCAACCACTACATCGGTAGTGTACACACGCTGTCCATCCTTATTGGTATAGCTGCCGGTCTGGATACGTCCTTCCACAACGAACTTTGTTCCCTTGTGGCCATATCTCTCAATAAACTCACCGGTTCTGCCAAACGCTACACAGTTAATAAAATCAGCATCCGGCTCACCGTCACGCTTAAATCTTCTATCTACTGCTATGGAAAAACGAGCAATCGCTGTTGCGGTAGCTCCCTGAGAATATCTTACCTCAGGATCCCTTGTTAAACGTCCCATAAGAATTACTTTATTCATATTTCGCTTCTCGCTTTCTGTTTATGCCTCGTCCTGTCTAACGCATAAGTATCTGATCACGTTGTCCATGATACGAACACGGCTCTCGATCTCTGCAGGAACAGTGCTCTCAGCTTCAAATCTGATGAAGTAGTAGAAAGCTTCTTTCATCTTCTGAACTTCGTAAGCAAGCTTCTTCTTGCCCCACTCGTCCACTTCTGTGATGTTGCCGCCGAATCTCTCAACCAGTGCTTTGCACTTGTCAACAACGGCTGCTCTCTCATCATCCTCGATCTTAGCGCTAACAACAACGGCTAATTCGTACTTGTTCATGTTAGTTACCTCCTTTTGGTCTCTGGCCCATATTTTATATATGAGCAAGGAATAAAGTGTCTCACGAAGGAACATGATACCATATTCCTGTCCACTTTTCAAGATTTTTCAACGATTTCTTTCACATTTTTTTCTAACAGTTTTCTTGCGATCATGATCTGGTGTCCACAGCCCAGACATTTCAGCCGGAAATCTGCTCCCACACGGAGTACTTCCCATTCTCTGCTGCCGCAGGGATGCTGTTTTTTCAGTTTCAATACATCTCCCACATTAATATCCATAACATTTTCCTCTTCTTTTCCTGCCTGTATCGCCACTTCTCCGCAAACATGTCGCGACAGAGGCCTGTGATTCTGTATTATAAATGGTTTGCCATAAAGTCCTTCACTACCCCGAAAGCCTCCCGCAGCAGGTTATTCGGTACGGTAACGGGATAAGTTCCCGCGGACAGTCCCTCTACATGGGCATAGCCCTGTTTTCTCGCAATAGCCAACGCCCGGAACATATGAAAATTGTTGGTAATAACCACAACACTGTCCTCTGATTTGTCCAGCAGTTCTCCGCTGAAAATCAGATTCTGCGTGGTATTCGTGGAAGCATCCTCCATGAGGATCCGCTCCGGATCGATCCCGGCGGTTTCCAGATATCCTTGCATTCCCTCGGCCTCGCTGATGGGTTCATTGTATCCCTGTCCACCGGACACGATGACTTTGGTCTCTGGATTGGCATTCAGATATTCTATGGCTTTATCCAGCCGTTTCTGTAGCACATAACTGGGGCCGGAAGTCTTCCACTGGGCTCCCAGTATGATCACATAATCCGCACCTTCCTGCGCCGTGGCATGGAACTGACTGACGATCATCCCTTCTATAATAAGAAGCAATACCATCCCTGCCATCACAAGACTCCGGAATGTAATATGCAGCCATCGGGGGATCCAGTAATATACGGTTCTGTGGGCCAGCACCCATGCCCATGCGGCACAAAAAGCACCAATCACACCCCAGACCAGGAAAAAGTAGCTGCCGAAGGCAACAAAAAGACCGATCCCCACACAGTACAGCAGACACAGCACCGCCAGAACATATAACGCCCTTGCTCCGTAATGTTTTTCTCCCACGCCTCTGCCTCTGGGATCCAGATAGATCACTTTTTTACTTTTTTCCCTCGGAATCAAGTGGTTCCTTTTCATACTGCCTCCATTCTTTCCTACGATCTATTGTAGCATATCTCCTACGGCAGTCTCAATACCACATATTTTAGGGTTTTCTTAATTTTTTCGAAAATTTTCTTTACCGGACACTGATTGACTTATCACTCACCTAACACTATGATGTAATTAACATACTACTTCTGAAAAAAGAAACGGATGGAAACCTTATGTATACCACATTATCCAAAAAAGATTTTTCCCGATATCTGCCCTTCCTCCTGCTGGTGATGACCGTTTTCCGCATCCTCGCCGGACTGAGGATCCCTTATATGATCCTGGCAAATCAGCGCTATGATGACCGGCTGCTGTTCGAGAATGCTTACGATCTGCTGAGCGGCGTGTGGCTTGGCAGCTACGATTCTTATACACTGGCAAAAGGAATCGGCTATCCGCTGTTTCTGGTACTGGCGAAAAAGCTGTGCCTTCCTTACTCTGTTCTGCTGTCGCTGTTGCAGGCGGCCGGTGCATGGCTGTTTGTCCGCGCAGTGTCTGTGAGATGGCAGAATCCCTATGGGCAGGCAATTCTCTATCTGCTCCTGTTGTTTTCCCCCATCAGCCTCACGCTGTTGGTCACGCAGCGGCTGTACCGCATGGCAATCGTTCCGGGAATGGTCCTGGTGGTATTTTCCAGCATGATCGGACTGACTCTGCGCAAAGGGCTCCCCTTGAAAAAACAGCTGCCCTGGGCATTCCTGACCGGACTGACTCTTGCCTTTTTCTGGCAGATCCGGGAGGATTCCGTCTGGATCCTGCCGTTTATCGCCGTTATGACGGTATGGAACGTGGGTTATGTAATTCTGGTCCTGCATAAGAAATTAAACACAAAGGCACTTCTGCTTCACTGCCTGACCATGTTATTGCCACTCCTTCTCCTGTTCGGTGCCAACACCGGTGTCTCCGTCGTCAACCGGATCCACTACGGTGTTTTCCTGAACAACGACCGCACGGAGGGAAATTTTGCAGAGCTGATGTCCCTGTTGTATCATCTGGACAGCAATACGAGAACCAATCCCGACATCTGGATCTCCCGGGATACTATTGTCAGAGCAGAAGCAGCCAGTCCCACTCTGCAGCAGATTCAGCCACTATTGGACAGTTATACCGAAGACTGGGCCACAAGGGATGGTGAGATTCCCGGCGATCACTTCAGCTGGGTACTGCGGGATGCGGTACAGGACTCAGGAATTGCCCCGAATGCCGTCAGTGCACAGACCTTTTATGGCAATGTCGTCTCCGAACTGCGGGCAGCCGTAGCCAGTGGCGAGCTGACCGAAAAGACGGACGGTGCCCTCTATTTTTCCTCCCAATCCCGTGGAGTACTGCCGGAAGAAATTCCCGGTATCCTCAGTGATACTTTGCAGAATATCTGGAAAATTGCAGGATACACCGATTGTGCTTTGAGCAGTTCCGCCAAAAGTGCCGGCCGGCTGTCGGATATCCGTCGTATGGAATCCTTTGCCTCCTGCCTGACCGTGTACCCCACACTGTCACAGTTTCAGGCTGCCGATTATGATTCCATTGAGGATGAGACCTTATATGATTTCAATGAGATCTACAGTTCCGGTATGGTATCTCTTCTGAATAAGAGCAACGCTATCTATCAGTTGTTGGGACAGCCCATGTTCCTGCTGGCACTGCTTGCCCTTTGTGTGCTGACCGTCCGCGTGATCCATGGACTTTTCCATGGGGACACAAAAGATCTCGAACTGTGGATCCTGACCTGTGGGATTCTGCTCAGTGCCGTTCTGCTGCGTTTCGGCTGTGGCCTGTTCACCGCATGGTTTTCCGAAGACATGCAAAAGTTCATCAACAGCTTCTACTCCTGTGGCGTCTACATTCTGCTGCAGATGTTCAAATATCTGGCGGTTATTACTACTGCCGCCAGCCTGCAACCGATACGGAAACAATATTTTCAAAATTTTCGTAATTCTCATAAGGAAAAGGAGGAATAACTTATGGAAAATTTGAACAAACAGATTCAGGAATTGCAAAAGATCATTGATACCTACGGCAATATCGTATTTTTCGGTGGTGCCGGTGTCTCTACCGAAAGCGGGATCCCGGACTTCCGAAGTGTGGACGGTCTGTACCATCAGCAATACGACTATCCTCCGGAGACCATATTGAGCCACAGCTTTTACCGTTCCCATCCGGAAGAATTCTTCCGTTTTTACCGGAATAAAATGCTCTTCCCAAAAGCTCAGCCGAACGCTGCCCATAAAAAGCTGGCCGAGCTGGAACGTGCCGGGAAGGTGCGTGCTGTGGTCACGCAGAATATTGATGGACTGCATCAGGCAGCCGGAAGCAGGACTGTCCTGGAGCTTCATGGCTCGGTACTGCGCAATTACTGTGAAAAATGCCATCAGTTCTACGGTCTGGATGCTATCTTAAACAGCACCGGCATACCGCACTGTGAGAAATGCGGCGGCACCATTAAACCGGATGTGGTCCTGTACGAGGAAGGACTGGATGAAAAGACGTTAAATGCCGCCGTCAGATACATCCACGAAGCAGATGTCCTGATCATCGGCGGCACTTCTCTGGCTGTCTATCCCGCAGCCGGGTTAATTGATTATTTTCAGGGAGATAAGCTGGTGGTCATCAACAAGAGTGCGACCCCCAGAGACAGCCACGCAGATCTCCTGGTTCAGGGTCCGATTGGGGAAGTATTTCACTCGATCCAGAATCCGTAAGTGATATCCTGTTCTCCGCTGATATGATAAGCATCTTCCACATCAGCGCCCCAGCTGTTGATACCACCCACGCCCCTCACTGCTCCCAGGATAGATACCACCGTCCTGCGGGCAGGAGGTAGTTCTTCGTGGTGCATGGCATTTTCCAGTTCCTGTGCCGTATAAGGCAGGCAGGAAAATGCGAAGTGTTTTCCCTCCTCCGCGGTTATTTTTAAACGGCTGCTTCTTTCTCCACGGTCTGTATTATCCAGGGAAGTCTTCCTGACGATCTCCAGCCATTTGGTCTGCATATGCATCCCACAGTCCTGAGGCACCATATAAGGTGTCACCGGCAGGCCCTGTACTTCATACACACCGGGAATTCCTCCTGCCATACGGTCCGGATAGGTCTCTCCGGACAATCCTTCATAGGTATACCTCTCCGCTGCGGTGGGCATCAGAAACCGCATTCCGAATACCGGAAGCTCCGGCAGGCCCTGTTTTCCACAATAATCTGCCTGCACATGGATTCTGCCGTCTGCTTCCACCGTATAAGTCACTGTCACCTCCGTCGCCGGAACTGTCGGCGTCTCATACGTATAGATGATCTCGAATCTGTCGCAGGTCTCTTTTCCGGTGTATTTATTATTCGCCGGTGCCAGAGGGATAGCAATCTCCTCTCCATCCATCCGGGCCTCTACCCGGCTGCAGCGTACAAAACGATCCGCGGCGGACCATACTGCACTGCGGAATGCGAATCCACACCCTCTGTCATTGTCCGTGACCGCGCGCCAGAAAGCCGGTCGGGGAGACCTGTACAGCCACTCTTTGCCATCCTTATATAAAGACTCCATGCCTCCGGAGCCCACGGAGAAAATATAGGAAAAATCCTGTCCATGTATACCGATAGTCACATCACCGATTACGATTCTGAGTGCCATAATAATATCTCACCTCCTGCATTGCCGGTTTTTCACTACGGTCTGCGAATAAGATTCCATTTCCCGAAAATTCATAATCACTGGGTCTGTCATCAAAATCTCCTCCGTAGCGCAGTACTCTGCGTCCCGTCACTTCGTCTTTTACCCACAGCGCCTGGTCGATATAGTCCCAGATAAATCCACCCTGGTACATCTCAAAGCGGTCCAGCAGGTCCATATAGGAATTCATTCCCCCCAGGGAATTGCCCATGTCATGCATATATTCGCATAACAGATAGGGTTTCTTGGGGTCATGTTCCAGATAATCTATAATTTCCTGCGGGTATGCGTACATGCGGCTCTCCACATCCGAGATCCGGTCTTCATAAGCTCTGTTGTGGAAGACACCTTCGTAATGTACCAGCCGTTGATCGTCTTTTTCCTTGAAGAACTGCTGCATCGCAGCAATATCATCTCCGGCATAGGATTCATTTCCCAGAGACCAGAACAGGATCGAAGGATGATTCTTAAAGCATTCAAAATTGGTTCTGGCACGGTCCACTACCGCTTCCTTCCACTCCGGCAGGGAACCGGGCACATTCCAGGAAGGTTCCACAGCTCCCATCTTCTGCCAGGAGCCGTGACTCTCCAGATTTGTCTCCGCCATCATGTAAATACCGGCTTCATCGCACAATGTGTACCATTCCATGCGATCCGGATAATGACAGGTACGGACGGCATTGATATGGTTACGTTTGAAGCATTCGATGTCCCATTTCATGTCTTCCAGGGAAATACACCGTCCGGAAGCTGCATTCCACTCATGGCGGTTCACTCCACAGATCACCAGCCGCTCGCCGTTCAGTTTCATCACTCTATCCGTAGGATCCAAAATAAAATCCCGGAAGCCAATCTTATAAGGCACCACTTCCGTCACTTCACCCTCACTGTCTGTCAGCGTGATCTCCAACTGATACAGATAAGGATTCTCATGACTCCAGGGTGTTACTTTCTCTGCCAGTTCTTCCTTAAGATGCAGAACCTGCTCCGCCTGGGGCTGTAAAAACTCGGTTCGCGTAAGCAACGCTTTCCCCGCAGGATCCGACAGACGGATCTGCATTTTGCCCGGGTGCTGTCCCGCATCTGCGGCAGATACTTTTACCGTCAGATCTAAAGTGCCCATTGCATCCTGTACGCTATAATTAGGCTTTGCCCAGAGATCTTCCACATGCCAGCCGGGCTTTGCATAAAGCTTTACACTGCGGAAGATTCCGAAAAAGCGGAAGAAATCCTGGTCTTCGAGAAATGCCGCCGTACTGCGCTTATGCACTTCCACCGCCAGCAGATTGTCCTTTTCCTTAATATAGGGTGTCAGATCGAATTCAGAGGGAGTAAAGCTGTCCTCGGCATATCCCACGAAATGCCCGTTCAGCCAGACATACATGGCCTGTTCCACACCTTCGAAACAGATGATCACCCGCTTTCCCCGCAGACCATCTGCCAGATGAAAACGCTTGCGATAACTTCCTACGGGATTATACTCCGCCTCACTGAAAGCACCTTCTGCCAGACCTTTTCCCAGTGTGTAGGCCGGGCGGCGGTAGATTTTCCCCTCCCAGGGATACATGGTGTTGATATAATGAATTTTGTCGTAACCGGATAACTCAATATGCCCCGGTACACGGATCGTTTCGAATTCTGTATCTCCGGCATTGTCCCGGTAGAAATCCACCGGACGGCTTGCGGCATTCACAGAATAGGCAAACTCCCAGTTTCCGTCCAGAGACTGCACCAGAGAGCTTTTACCTTCTGCTGCTTCCTCCACATCCCCATAAATGGGATGATCACTGTGGGCAGGTAGCTGACCGACCCGGAATACCTGCGGATCATCCAGCCAACGGATATCTGCTTCCATGTTTTCTCCTCCTGATTTCTCCTTAATTTCTTCTTGTTTTCTTCTGTTATTCCTTGACAGCACCGGCTGCGATTCCTGCCAGAATGTATTTCTGGAAGAAAATGTAAGTCAGAACTGTTGGGATCATGACTACGATGATACCTGCTGCCAGTGTCTGCCAGGATCCCTGCTGTGCATTCGCATAGTCCATCAGGAATGTAGTGATGGTACGCAGCTTGTTCTTCGGCATATACAGATAAGGGATGTACATGTCGTTGATGATGTTGATGGCCTTCACGATACATACCGTGGCTGTAGCCGGTGCCAGCAGCGGGAAAATAATCTTGTAGAACAGCTGGAAATAGGAACAGCCATCCAGCAGTGCCGCCTCATCCAGAGATACCGATAATCCGGAAATAAACTGTCTGTAAATGTACAGCTGCATCAGGTCGGATGCAATGTAGATCACAATCGGTGCTCCCAGTGTATTGTACAGATGGAAACCATTGATGATACGGAATCTGGAAATCTCTGTTACAAAGGAAGGAATCAACATTCCCAGGAAAAACAGTCCCACGACGAACTTTTTGCCGCGGAATTCAAATCGTTCGATGATAAATGCGGTAATGGTTCCCAGCATTACATTAAATATCAGGGAAACCGCCAATATTATTATAGTATTTTTAAAGCCGATCAGCAAATATTTATTGGTAAATACTTTTTTATAATTTTCAAAAGTCAGGTCACTTCCGGTAGGGGGCAGCAACGGGGAAGACAGTGTCATGGCGCCCTTGGACTTTAAAGAAGCGAACAATGTCAGAAGGATTGGTGCCAACACGATAATGACCATGCCGATACATATTACCTGTTTGATTACCTGTTGAATTACTCTCTTTGCCATATGTTTAGCATCCTTTCTGTTTATTTGTCTCTCAGAACCAGACCGTGGATGATCTTGTTCTGGATCACATAGATGATCACGATCATCAGCATGATCGCCACTGCCATGGTTGCCGCCAGTCCGAAGTTCGAGAAGGTGAACGCCGTCTTGATGGTGTACAGGGTAAAGGTAGAAGAAGCATAGCCGGGACCACCTGCCGTCATAACGAAAGGAATGTCGAATACCTGCAATGCTCCTCGGATATTGTCGAACAATACGAAGTCCACCATCAGCATGATTGCAGGAATCTGTATGTATTTGAAAATCTGTCCGGTACTTGCGCCGTCGATCCTTGCTGCCTCCAGAATGTCCGTAGGGATGGACTGCAGGGCTGCCATGAACAGGATCACATGGTATCCGCTGAATCTCCAGACAGATACAGATGCCAATACGAAGTTTACAATTTTCTCATCGGATAACCAATTGCGGATCAGACTTTCCAGATGCAGGGCAGTCAGGATTCCGTTGAAGGCACCGTTGATCGGGGAAAAGAAATAGGAAAAGGCGTAGGAAATAGCAACGCCGTTAATAATATAAGGTAAAAATACCATGGTCTTGTAGAACTTTGCCGCCCGAAGCTTACTGGTCAGCAAGACTGCAAAGGCAAGCTCAACCAGGATCATAAATAAATGGATCACAAAATATACGGCATTGTTCCGTAAGGACAGCCAGAGGTCTTTATTGCGGAACATGGAAATATAGTTCTCAAAATTAATAAAATGATAATCTGCTGAAAATCCGTCCCAGTCCGTGAAACTCATACGGAACAGGTCAATCGCCGGGAACACCACAAATGCGATCAGCAAAGTAACCGGTATCAGCAAGGATATGAAGATAAACTGTCTGCGTTTCTTGTTTAATTTATTCATGGATATCCCTCTCTTTATGATTTTCGGGAGCCGCTTCGCAGCTCCCGATCTATCAGATTTAAATCCTTTTTACTGGATGCCCAGTTTGGTTCTTGCGTCTTTCCACTTCTGGTTCAGCTCGCTCATCTTGCTGTCCAGATCAAAGTTGCCGGTCAGCATCTCTGCACCAAGCTTCTTGTAGTCGAAGGTGGTCTCATTCTGGATGGCTGTGAAGTCATCTCCGCCGCCGTCATAGGTAATGATCTGCTTATCCTTACAGAGAGTATCTGCTTCTGCAAGGATAGGATCCTTCTCCTTCGGGAAGTTCGTCATGGAAGAAGAGGAAGAGATGTATGCCAGGTACTCAGGATACCAGTCTTCGGAGTAGAACCACTCTACGAAAGCCTTGGCAGCTTCGGGGTTCTTGGAATGTGTGGTCACACCCATGAAGGAGTCACCCTGTACGATCACATTGTAAGGATCGGAGGTAGTGTTTCTGGTAGGAAGGTAGAATGCTCCCAGTTCGGAAGTATCTTCTGCCTGGTTCTGGATATTCTGGAGTCCCCAGTCACCCAGTGCGATGATGGCTGCCTGCTTGGAAGAGAACAGTGCGGTTGCCTGATCGGAACCCATACCCAGAGGATCCTTGCCCATGACACCGGAGTTGAACAGTTCATACGCCTTGCTGTATGCTTTGTAGATGTCTGTTCCCTCGGAGAAAGGCTCATCCTGAGTTGCCATGGTGTTCCAGTTCTGTCCGTTACCGGATTCCAGTGCGGGCATGAACTCCATGTAAGGGTAATCCGGCCACTCATCCTTGAATCCACAGGCAATTGCCATGAAGTTGGCATTGTCTTTTCCATAATAATCCTGTAAGGTCTTGGCTGCGTCTTCGAACTCACCCCAGGTGGTAGGTACTTCTACTCCCGCCTCTTTGAACATGTCTTTCCAATAATATACATACTCATAACCACAGGTCATGGGGATGCCGAGGATCTTGCCGTCTACGGCATATCCTGCTGCCAGTTCATTATTCTTTGCTGCCTCGGTATCGGACAGATCCAGCAGGTACTCCTTAAATCTTGCCAGAGTAAAGGTCTTATTGAACATAACATCGGGTAACTGATTTGCGGATGCTCTCATCTTCATGGCGTTCCAGTATTCGGAATCATCCTTGATCTTCTCTATTTCAATATCGATGTCAGGATACTTCTCCTGGAACTTGCCTACCATATCATTGGATTCAATGAAGTCATTCAGGTTGTTGTCCCAGATGGTAAAAGTAATGGTTCCGCTTAAGTTCTCATTGGAAGCTGTTGCGGTTCCTTCTGTTTTGCTTTCTGTCGTTGCACCATTATTAGTAGTGCTGCTTTCTGCTGTGCTGCCGCATCCGGTAAGTAACCCCACGCCCATAACGCATGCAAGCACTGCTGCTATAACCCTCTTTTTCATACGTTTTCTTCCTCCTTGTGGAAAAATGTTTTGTTGCTGTTTACGAGGCTAAGTATAACAACCGTGCAATATTTGCGCCATTTCATATCTTTCGTTTTCTTGATAAATGGTACTAAGTACGATTTGCCTGTTTTTGATCTATCGTTGGAATTCTTGATGAAACGTAACAAAACGCAGGGTTTTTCCCTGCGTTTTGTATTGTATCTCTGTATGTTTTTTATTGTTCGCCCTGTTTTCGATACTGTGCCGGAGTGCATCCGGTCTCTTTTTTGAACATCCTCGTAAAGTGCTCCGCATTCCGGTAACCCACCATTTCTCCGATCTCATAGCTTTTAAACGTAGTAGTCCGGAGCAGTTCTCTGGCTTTCTGGATCCGCAGCTGGGTAAGATAGTTGGAAAAGGTCTCCCCGGTCTCTTTGGTAAAGCGGTTGGTGAAATATTTTTCACTCAGTCCCACATGCTCCGCTACTTTCGCAAGCGTCAGTTCCGCATCGTCATAGTGATCCGCCAGGTAACGTTTCGCTTTCGTGATCACATTCGTCTCCATGGCATCGATCTTACCCACAGAATAATCCATTATCCAGTTAATGTAATTGGTGATCCACATTTTCATGCTGCGGACATCTTCCAGACGTCCTACTTTTTCCTTATAATTATATCTCTGGCTGAAGATCTCCGATAAGGTAATGCCATCGGTTCCAAAACGGGTGGCTATCGCCAGGATCACCCCATAGATGTGTTCCTCTGCTTCCTGCCTGTCCCCGGTGTTCAGCCGTTCAAACAGCTTTTCCTTCTCCGCTGTGAAATTTTTCGCATCTGCTCCGTACAGCGTATCTGCCAGTCTGCTGTATTCCCCGGCCAGTTTCCGGAGCACCTCTGCCTCTGTCCGGCGCTCTTCCAGATCCACAATAGCGCTTTCTCCATACAGGTAACGCAGTCCCGCATGCTCCCGAAGATAAGTGACACCCATGTCAAATTTTTCCATAGTGACACATTTGCCGCCGATACAGCATTCCATATCCGCATTGTATTCCGTCTTCACATAGCTCTGCAGTTCCTTCAACATGCTGGAAATACGCTGCCGGTCTTCATTTTCTGTGATCCGGTAATACAAAATCGCTCTTGTCAGTCCCTCCGGACAAGCCACACAATGCAGGGTATATCTGGGATTGCGTTCGAATCCGGCTAACAACTGCCCGATCAGCTCCGGGTCCGCCTTCACTCCCGTGGGCCATTCCAAATACAGCCCCACCAGCACATAGGGATCTGTAAAAAACTCCGCATGCTCCTCTACCACCTGTTCCGGAGACAGTTCTCCACGTATCATCGCTGTAAAGTACTCTCCATTGGATCGTTCCGTCCTACGGACCTGTTCCTCATAATCTGCGATCAGAGACCGCAGACTTCGCACCATGGCATTGAAATGATGGATCACTCCACGGATCTCCGCCTGTCCCTGAGGCGTGATGTGAATATCCATTTTGCCGTCCTCAATCTGTTTCAGACCGTCACTCAGTTCCGCAATGGGATTCACGATCTGTCGGATGAAATATCCGGCAAAATACCCCGCCAGCGCAAAGATCAGTGCCGCCACCAGCAGAATGATCTCGGCGATCTTAAGGAAATCCTGCATCAGCTCCGAGGTCTTGATATGACTCTCGATATACCAGGTGGCATTTTCCAATTCCAACGGAGTGCGCACACAGGTATAACCGAAAGTGTTCTGGATTTCCGCTTCTTCCGTCCGGAAAATAGGAGTTCCGTTTTCGTCCACGATCTGCATGATCCCCAGTTTGTTATTCTTCCTATTATAGTTACGGTTGTAATTGCGGATGGAATTCCCGGCACCGGTGGTCTGATACAGCACTACCATTTCCACACTCTGGGATCTGTCGATCATCACATTGGGAGACAGGGCATAGATCAGTACCAGCTGGTCCTTCCCACCACCCAGATACAGGTCACTAGCCCCGATGGTTTGATAGGAACCTATTTTTACGGAATTGGGCTCCCGTAGTGCATCCTGATACCATGGGCACTGTCGGATCTCGCTGACGGTACGCTTAATATCACTTTTTAAGAAAATCGCATTTCCGCTTTTCATATAGAAACCGATGGACACCACATCTTTTACCGGCTCTATGACCAGGTTTCCCGCCTGATCCAGCTTCTTCTGGGCATCATAGCGGGCATTGGTATCTGCTGTGTCCATCTGTACTACATACTGAATGACCATATTGTCATTCACGTTCGTCAACTGGGACAGGCGCATGGACATGAACTCCACATCCGACTGGACCTCTCCTGCCACACCCTGCTGCACCCCGCGGATATTTTCTATCGCCTGATCCCGATATTGTTTTCCCAACAGCACCAGAGACAACACCAGTACCAGCAATAACGGAAACATGATCATTCCGGTGAATATACGATAATAAGCTTTCTTTAAAGGAAGTTTGTCATATAATTTCATAAATCCCCCACTCCTCCTCGTTTCTAACAGTTTACAGCCCCGTACTGCCTTTGTCAAACGTAACCACCCATGCCGTTTCTTCTATAATCAATGCAGAAATAAATTTGACATTTTAACACACTGCATCGAAAACTATGGCGTCATGTTCGCAAATGTGATAAGGTATAAGAGTATTTTACATTTATCGTAATGATTTACGAATGATAGGAGATTACATTCATGTTATCCACGATTGAAACAGTAAACAACGTTGTCAACAATTTCATCTGGGGTGTTCCCGCCATGATCTGTATCATCGGTGTCGGTTTGTATTTAAGCATCCGTACGAATTTCCTCCAGATCCGCAAATTCCCCTATGCCATGAAAGTGACCATCGGACGTATGATGAAGAAAAAAGAAGCTTCCGACGGAGCTCTGACTCCCTTTCAGGCAGTATGTACCGCCCTCGCCGCTACCGTCGGAACCGGTAATGTGGCCGGTGTGGCCGGAGCCATCGCCATCGGCGGTCCCGGTGCGGTATTCTGGATGTGGATTTCCGCGTTGCTTGGTATGTGCACTAAGTTCGCCGAGGTAACTCTTGCAGTTCATTTCCGTGAAACCAACGCCAAGGGCGATCTGGTAGGCGGACCCATGTATTATATTAAGAACGGACTGGATAAGAAATGGCACTTCCTGGCGTATTTGTTCGCCGCTTTCGGTGTGCTGGCTGTGTTCGGTACCGGTAATGCCACACAGGTCAACACTATCACTACTGCCATTGATTCCGCACTGAGCAATTTCAATGTGTTGCCCGCAGACGCCGTTAATCTCGTAAACCTGATCATCGGTATCGCTCTGGCGATCATCATTGCCCTGATCCTCATCGGCGGTATCAAACGTATCGGTAACGTTACTTCCAAGCTGGTTCCCTTCATGGCGATCATGTATATCGTGCTGGCACTGGGCGTTATTATTTTCCATATAAAATCTGTGCCTGCTGTATTTGCTTCTATTATAGAAGGTGCTTTCAATCCCGCTTCCGTGACCGGCGGTGTGGTAGGAAGCTTCTTCATGAGTATGAAAAAGGGGGTGTCCCGCGGTATCTTCTCCAACGAGGCCGGCCTTGGTACCGGATCCATCGCTCATGCCTGTGCCGATACGAAGAAACCGGTAAAACAGGGATTCTTCGGCATCTTTGAGGTATTCGTGGACACCATTATCATCTGCACCATGACTGCTTTAGTCATCCTGTGCAGTGGCGTACCCGTAAATTACGGTGAAGCTGCCGGTGCGGAGCTGACTATCAGTGGATTCACCGCTGTCTACGGCAACTGGGTATCGATCTTTACCGCTGTGGCGATGTGCTGCTTTGCCTTCTCCACCATCATCGGCTGGGGACTGTACGGTACCAGATGTATCGAATTCCTCTTCGGTTCCCGCTCCAACATGCCTTTCATGGTGCTGTATTCCCTTACAGCTATCGTGGGTGCGACGATGAACCTTGGACTGATGTGGAGCATCGCCGAGACCTTCAACGGACTCATGGTCATCCCCAACCTGATCGCTGTGTTCCTACTGTCCGGCGTCGTAGTAAAGATGACAAAGGAATATTTTGCAAAAGAGAACGGATAATATCTGAATGGGATTTGCGTTATGATCATTAAATAAATGATGTAGTTCTTTCGTTCGATAATGACAGTGAATTGAAAGTTAGCAAAATATCCCCGTAGCCCTTGGCAGGGTATAAGAAACGCGGCACGCTCGTACTTTAGTACGATGCGCTCCTGTCGCAGAGCGTAGCGGTACATAAGCGGTCACAATACGACCGCAATGCGTCCCTTGGGACGCTATGGTACCGACGTCTGCTTACGGCACTGCTTATTCTTATACCCAGCCGGGGCTACTGGTTTTTGAAAGCTTTCCAAAACGCAGAACTCCCGGAGTATGCGGTGCCATGTCGAAGATGTTTGTCGGAGGATGTTGATATTTTCTAGAAAAGTGCTGAAAGACAGGGGGAAAGCGGACACGATGTCCGCGTCAGCCGATTGTCGACATGGATGTCGACTGTAGGCGGCCCCGTCATGACGAGAACTACTCATCACTTTTCGTAGAAAATTCACATCCGGAGACCTTACATCGAGACATGTGTATCGCATGCTCCGGGAGTTCGTGGATTTTGCCAATGTATTTCACTAACTCTCAATTTACATCAATTCAATAGAAGTGACTTTATATCCCAGCTTTTCCACAGCCTCGCACAGTTCCTCTTCGGGAACATCTGCGCCGAGTTTTACGATTGCTTCGCCTTTCTTAAAGCTTGCCTTAGCATTGACCTGGGCCATGCCATTGAGGGCATTCTCAATGCGATTCTGGCAGTTCACACAGGACATTCCTTCAATATGAAGCTTTTTGGTCGCTACGATAGTATCTAAGTGCTTCGGCTTGATCCTCACATCTCCGCCTCCGCCACAGCATCCGCCTTCTCCCTTGAAATGCTTTTTGGATCCCAGTAATGCTGCCACGATCACTATGATCAATATTCCACATATCATATATGTTCCCATTTTTTCACTCTCCTTATTGTTTTCTTTCAAAAAATAACTATTCAGAACCCCATTCGCAAAATTACCTCCACGAGGCTTCCTTTTTGCTGCAATATCTGTCAAAATTTCATGCAGATTAGTATTATCCTGCCACCCATATAAACAAAACCGGTGTAGGAAACAGTACTGTCTCTCCAGACCGCCTTCCCCTCACACCGGTTTACTTTCTACTTATTATTATACTCTTGTCTTAACATACCTGCTCCGCACATTCGCAAGGCTTGATGGTCACGTTGGTCACTTTCTGGTCTGCCAGATAACCGCAGGACTTTAAACCGGCGCGAATCACCGAGTTCCATTTTTTCGCTGACAGATGGTGTACAGATCCATCGTCCAGTTCAATGGTGCAGGCATTTTCCATCATACAATTTTCAGAGTAAGCCACCTTATACATGTTCTTGCGGCTGATGGCACCGATCTCCTCCAGGAGATTGACCATGCGGTATACGGTTGCGACTCCCAGCTTGTCATCCTCTTCCAATGCCCGGTAGAAGATCTCCTTACAGCTGGAGCATTCATTCTGGAGGATAATATCAATCAGCCGGAGACGCTGTTTTGTAATGCGGCAGCCCTTTTCTTTCAGCTTGGTCAATATGATCTCTCTCTGCATTTTCGTGGTCTGATAGCTTACCTGTTCCTTAGTGTCCACAATGACCTCCGCAGTGGCTGCAATCGCCACCGCACTGAATGGATTTTCCATTCTTTTTGTCTTTTATCATTTTGCGGACAATCAATGCGACTACACCGACCAGTATCGCCAATACAACTACGGTTCCCATAGACTGCCTCCTTACTCTTATTTTGAAATCCTGCGGATCCTCTTATCGAAGATCCGCAAGTAATGTTACGTTTCTCTCTGTTTACTTCCCTCACAGGTATCTGGCTTTGCCTGCAAGCAGTCACGCCGGACACCTGTGGGAAAGTTCTATCATTTATTTTACTTATGCAGCCTTCTTGGTGTCAACCTTCAGAGTGGTGCTCTCCTTGTAAGGACGGAAGAGTAGATAAATGAAGCCGATGATCAGAAGGAATGCTACTACAGTGCCGATACCGAAAGCACCGGTGGTGATCAGCGTACCGATCTGATATACACACAGGGATACCACATATGCCAGACCGCACTGATACCCGATAGCGATCCAGAACCATCTGGTATTGTTCATCTCACGCTTGATCGCACCCATAGCTGCGAAGCAAGGTGCGCACAGCAGGTTGAATGCCAGGAATGCATAGCCGCTTGCTACAGTGAAGGTAGCTGCCATGTTAGCATATACGGAACCCTCGCCTGCGCTGTAGAGGATACCCATAGTACCTACGATGTTCTCCTTAGCTACCAGACCGGTGATGGATGCAACGGTTGCCTGCCAGTTACCGAAGCCCTGAGGGATGAAGATCCATGCCAGGCACTGACCGATCTTGCCCAGGATACTCATATCGATCTCATCCTCAGCCAGCATACGGAAGCCGTCCTCGGTGAATCCGAAGTAAGTAGTAAACCATACAACGATGGTGGAAAGCAGGATGATGGTACCTGCCTTCTTGATGAAGGACCAGCCACGCTCCCACATGCTGCGCAGTACCGTACCAACGGTAGGCCAGTGGTAAGCAGGAAGCTCCATAACGAAAGGAGCGGGATCGCCCTCGAAGATCTTGGTCTTCTTCAGGATAATACCGGAGCAGATGATTGCTGCGATTCCCAAAAAGTATGCGGAAGGAGCAACCCATGCTGCGCCGCCGAAGATAGCACCTGCTACCATGGCGATGAAAGGAAGCTTAGCACCACAAGGAATAAATGTGGTAGTCATAATTGTCATCTTACGGTCTCTGTCGTTCTCGATGGTACGGGAAGCCATGATACCGGGAACACCACATCCGGAACCGATCAGCATAGGAATGAAGGATTTACCGGACAGACCGAACTTACGGAAGATACGGTCCATGATGAATGCGATACGTGCCATGTAACCACAGGACTCCAGGAATGCCAGGAAGATGAACAGTACCAGCATCTGAGGTACGAAACCGAGCACTGCACCGACACCGGCTACAATACCGTCAAGGATCAGCCCTTTCAGCCAGTCGGCACATCCGATCGCATCCAGACCACTCTCTAACAGTGCGGGTACACCGGGTACCCAGATACCGTAGTCTGCGGGATCGGGAGCTTCTGCACCGTCTGCTGCGTATACATCAACTGCCTCTGCCAGCTCAGCACCGGTGTAAGTAACATCTTCTGTTGCCAGAGTCTCTTCATCTTCCAGGGTGTAATCTGCGGTAGCGGATGCATCAATACCTGCTGCGAACTCCTGAACTGCTGCTACTGCTGCTACGGGATCATAGTCTTCAGACTCGCTGTCGATGACTGCTGCCAGTTCTTCATCACCGTCAGCTTCTACGAATGCGTTGATCACATTCATTGCATCATCATACGGCTCGGCTGCTTCTTCATAAGCACCGGTTCCGATGGTGAACAGATGCCAGCCATCACCGAATACGCCATCGTTTGCCCAGTCGGTAGCCCAGGTACCGACGGTAGTTACGGATACATAATATACGATAAACATAACCACTGCAAAGATCGGCAGTGCCAGCCATCTGTTGGTTACGATCTTATCGATCTTGTCAGAAGTGCTCAGTTTCTGGCCTTCCTTTTTGGTATAACATTCTTTGATAATAGAGGAGATGTATGTGTATCTCTCGTTGGTGATGATACTCTCAGTGTCATCATCCATGGCAGCTTCCAGCTGCTTGATCTCTGCGGATACATCGGGAACACTCTTCATCTGTGCCTGGATCTTGTCATCCTTCTCTAACAGCTTGATAGCGAAGAATCTCTTCTGCTCCTCGGGAACATCGGTCAGCTTCTTCTCTACGGTCTCGATCACGCTCTCAACCTCAGGCGCGAATTTATGTACCGCAACGGCTGCACTCTTCTTCTGTGCCAGTTCGATCGCTTTCTTAGTAGCTTTCTCGATACCGGTCAGCTTCAAAGCGGAGATCTCTACAACGGGGCAGCCCAGCTTCTCAGCAAGCTTTGCTACGTTGATCTTGTCGCCGTTCTTGTTCACGATATCGATCATGTTGACAGCCATGACAACGGGAATACCCAGTTCCATCAGCTGTGTGCTCAGATATAAGTTACGCTCGATGTTGGTACCGTCTACCAGGTTCAGGATTGCATCGGGTCTCTCACCGATCAGGTAGTTACGTGCTACCACTTCCTCCAGAGTATACGGAGACAGGGAATAAATACCGGGTAAGTCCATGATGATCACGTCATCACCGTTACCGCCGTACTGTTTCTTTAATTTACCTTCCTTTTTCTCAACGGTTACGCCGGGCCAGTTACCTACGAACTGGTTGGAACCGGTCAGAGCATTGAAAAGTGTCGTTTTACCGCAGTTAGGGTTACCTGCAAGTGCAATCTTAATTGCCATTTTTCTACCTCTTTCCTCTAAAATCATTTAATAACTATTCAGACCCCATTCGCAAAACGCTCTTTCAGAGCTTCCTTTTTGCTCATGTGATTAGCTTTCACTAATTAGTTCCAGCTAACCTTCCTGCTAAAAAAAAGATCATTTACTCAACGCAAATCATCTCAGCGTCTGCCTTACGAAGAGACAGCTCATAGCCTCTGACAGTTACTTCCACGGGATCTCCCAAAGGAGCTACCTTTCTCACATAGATCTCAACACCTTTGGTAATGCCCATGTCCATGATACGTCTCTTGACAGGACCTTCACCATTCAGTTTAGTCACCTTTACGGTCTGTCCACAGGGAACTTCCTTCAATGTCTTCATTTTCTCCTCCTATTAGCATCTTTTGGTACAGCTTCCCGCTACACCATGATTTTATTGGCCATATCCTTGCCGATGGCTACTCTGGATTCCTTGATATTCACAATCAGGTTGCCTTCGGTCTGGGACACAACTGTCACTTTACCACCTACTACAAATCCGAGGGTCTCTAAAAACTTCCTCGTCTCCTCTTTGCCGCCGATCCTCTGGATCGTGTTCTCTTCACCGGCACCTACCATACTCAGGGGCATCATACACACTTCCTTCCCTTCAATAGTATTTAACTGCTTGTGGTTTCTCATTAGCTCTTAATGAGATTCATTCTCAATTCACGTGGTTAGTATATACTAACCCTCTTTTACTGTCAATATATTTTTTCGATTTTTTTCATAGAAATCTCGTAGGAATTTCTTATTGATATTTTTTCTCATTAAGTTGAAATCTTGCATTTCCTATCCTTTTCTGCTATTCTTATTGTAATACCTGCGGATGGTCAAGTTTCCATATGTAGGGCAGGTATTTCGGTTCAAAATGCTATGTATGGGAAGGGTATGGTCATTACATGAAAATACAGGAATCTGCCGAGAATTATCTGGAAACAATCTTAGTGCTGAAGAAAAAGAACGGTGTTGTCCGTTCCATTGATATTGCCAACGATCTGGGCGTGTCCAAGCCCAGCGTCAGTGTCGCTATGAAGAATCTCCGCAATGGGGAATATATTGAAATGGACAAGGAAGGCTACATCACCCTGCTGGATAAGGGGCGGGAAATCGCAGAGAAAATCTATGAACGTCACACATTTCTTACGGACTGGCTGACTTCCATCGGTGTGGATCCCACCGTGGCTGCTGAGGATGCCTGCCGGATCGAGCATGTGATCAGTGCAGAGACTTTCACTGCTATGAAAAAGACATTGAAGACGAAATAGAACTCACAGTAACTCATTGCATATATTTGAACGCAAGAACTCCCGGTGCGATATTGCTCCGGGAGTTTTGTTATTATCATAAGCTCATTACCTGCGCTCATTAAATCTTAATTGTCACCCATTTTCCCTGTCGGAACCGAATCGACGCAAACAGAAATCTGGATACCTGATCCGCCAGAATACCCATCCAGATACCGGTCATTCCCAGTCCCAGAGTAAACCCGAAAATATAGGATGCCGCCGTACGGATCAAAGTAACGCTGATCGTAGAAGCTACTGCCGTGTATGCGGTATCTCCCGCACCGCGCAGGCAACCCATGTAGATGACCTGAGACACCTGGAACAGGACAATGATACAAATGCAATGAATAATATTCACACCGTACGTAATAATATTTTCCTCTCTAAAGAACATCCGGTAGATGGTCTCCCCTCCGAAGAAATAGATAACCGCCAGTGCAACAGAGATTCCCATACCGATACGTCTACAGATAGCTCCATAGCTTTTCGCTTTCTCCGGGTCACGTTCGCCCAGACTCCGGCCGATCAACGCCACCGCCGCTACCTGCATACCGTCACCGAATGAAAACGTCAGACCGAGGATATTCATGCCTACCTGGTGTGCCGCCATGGCTTCCGTACCCATTTTCGCTGCCATCATAGCAGTCGACATGAATCCGATACGCATCAATACCTGCTCAATAAACACGGAATAGCCGACTTTGATGATCTCCAACAGCGGTTCCAACCGCAGTCTGATGTGATGTTCGATCATATACGGAATACTGATAAATCCATCTTTCGGACAGATCGAGATGATGCTCATCACGCATGCCACTACCGTACCGAATACCGTAGCAATGGCGGCTCCGGTGATTCCCAGTGCCGGGAATCCGAAATGGCCGTTGATCAGCAGGTAATTGCCGCAGATATTCACCAGATTGGAGATCAGGTTCGTCCTAAGGGCGATCATCGTATTGCCCGCGCCGCGCTGTGCCGCATTGATTCCCATGGACAATACATTGAAGATCATGCCGCCCATGATGATCCGGTAATATCTCGCAGCCATGGCGTGCGTGTCCTCGTTAGAACCGCAGAATTCAATGATCTGATCCGCGAATCCTACCGTCAGTGCGCTGATGATCACTGCTGCCACTATGCAAAAGCAGATCGTCATCACCAGAATCTCGTTGGCCGCCTGCTGCCTCTTCTCTCCAAATCGTCTCGCCACCAGGGCGGAGATTGCCACATTCGCTGCAATGAACAGTGCCAGCCCCAGGAACTTCGGCTGTGTGGTCAGCCCTACCGCTGCCACCGCATTGGCTCCGAGCGTACTCACCATAAAAGTATCCACCATACCCGCCAGTGCGATAAAAAAGGATTCGCAGACCGCCGGCCACGCCAGCCGGATTGCTTCTTTTGTCAGGGAACCCTGTGTGTGTTCTGTGCTCATAGCTATGTTACCTATTACCTTTTCTTGGATATTTCCTTTTGCTGATAGTCATAATGCTTTATTACACTCTTAATCATACACCAAAACCTCCGTTTGCCGATAGTCCCAAATTTTTGTCCTCTTTTTATAGCCAGACACATAATTTTTATCTCATTTTCATACAATACTAATCAGACCATACGCGGATATTGACACATGCAAAATCGTATTTTCAAAGGAGGCTCCCATGCAACTCTCCGACAAATTTCACAATATTCACTGGAAAAACCTCATCACTGCCGTTGCCATCCCTCTGGCGGTAGGCGGACTATCCGCCTGGATCACCAAAGACGGCATGAAAGCCTTTGAAGCAGTGAATCAGCCTCCACTGACGCCGCCCATGTGGCTCTTCCCGGTGGTGTGGAGCATCCTGTTCGTCCTCATGGGAATCGCCTCTTATCTCGTTGTCATGCAAAAAGGTGAGGACACGAAAGCCCTCACCCTGTATGCTGTACAGCTTATCTTTAATTTTTTCTGGTCCATCTGGTTCTTCAACCTGGGATGGTATCTTTTCGCCTTTTTGTGGCTGGTCGCTCTGTGGATCCTGATCCTCGCCACTACCGTTGCCTTTTACCGCATCTCGAAGCCTGCCGCATGGCTGATGCTGCCTTATCTGGTGTGGGTGGCGTTCGCGGGGTATCTGAATCTGGGGGTGTGGTGGCTGAACCGGTGAAAGAGTTTTCAAAAAAACGAAACACTGTTTCACTTATTTAATTTGATTGCAAAAGGCTATCTTATAAACGCACGCGTGCGTTTAAAATATATCTGTGACATTTTTCTTCGCCTGTTCTGTTGATATCTCATAGTATGGCACTACCTCTATTGACAAATAAAAGTTTGCCTTCGAAATATTTATCCCCTCCTGGGTGCGCGCTTTCTTACAGGCAAATTAAGATCCTGTAACTTTCGTCCCAATTCATCATCTTTAGCAACAAGCAGTAAATCCTTATCCATATAATTCAATGCATGAAGCACAGCCGCATAGCACCCCATTGCCACAGAAGGTGAGCCTTTTTCTATGGATACTAAAGTAGCTCTGCTGATTCCTGCTCTTTCCGCAACCAATTCCGACGTCAATTTTCTGCGCAGCCTTGCATACTTTATCTGTAGTCCCATTTGCTCAAGTATTTTTTCTGTTTCAGGCAACAACACTATTGTTTTTTTCGGCATAATCCCATCTCCTTATGTAAATATTATTAAACATTTATATCTATTTTGTCAAATTTTATTTACACCATTGAAAAATATCTCTGTCACGGATCCGACAGAGATATTATATAGTATGCCTATTACTCCGTTATCCTATAACGAATAACATACTGTCAAATATTACGCACAGCAGTCTGTTAGCTGCTCTCCATTGTTTTGCAGAAATTAATTAGATTTTTCCAAATCATACTGCGGGGCTACAGCCTCTGCCTGAGTCTCCGGCTCGGTATCGGCGATTTCAATCTGATCCGCCAAATCCATGCAATCTATATAATGATCTCCTATCCGGAACGCATAGAAACTTCTGTAATCCGAGGTCATAGGGTCTGTATCCTGATGCTTTCCGGCATTATTATCCTGAAAATATTTCGGAAGGTAGTCAGACTGCATATGTATGTCCTTTGCATCCATGTTCTGCAGATAAACATAAATAATGGTATTACTGTCATCTAACGTGATGGCATATTCATATCGGTCGGTCCAATTTGCCATTGCCACATACGCAACGCTGCAATAATTTTCTTCATCCTGATAAAGCATATTCGTCTGATCCTGATAAGAAAACTTCAAATTCCGCAGACGTTCTGTTTCTGCCTCATACTGTTCCCTGGTATATTGATTTTCCAAATAGATCTGGCAGGTTGCGGCAAATATTTCATCACGGGTCTGATAATAAAAATCTTGTGAAACGGTATCCATATCTGCGGAAGGAAACACCGCTAACGGGCTGTATACTCCCTTTCCTTCTAATTTGTGGTATGCTTCTCCCTCCCGGGAAGTGATTCTTGTCCCATAAATAAAATGATAGCATACGTAAGACAAAATTATCCCCAGCACAAGCACTGCTGCCACAACTGCTGCCACAACCGTAAATACTACTTTCTGCTTTTTGGTCATTTTTTGTTCCTCCCCCAATTATCATCGCAATATCATTCTTTTTCCAAAAGGTAAAAAGTACAATCCATGTAAAGAATAACAAACTGCTTATCACTGGAAATCATTATGTCCACTGCCGGAGACTTTCCCTTTATTCCATCTCTTGTGCCCCTTATTTTTAAATCCTGTAATTCATCATAATTCAAAATCCAGTCATATAGTTCCGGATCTTCTTTTATAGCTTCACTTACATTATAGATTAAATTACGCTCTTTTATAGGAGATACCTCATAAGAAGGGTCTAAAACCTCACATTGATAACGTTCATATTTTTCAAGTCCTTCACTGGAAAATACATCTTCATTTATCACAATATGATTGCCTATGATATCATGTCCTTCCGGATAATTCGTATAATCGTTTTGTACGTGTGTAAAGCCAAGCAATTTTGTAACTTTCCACTCACCAAAAAGCAATTCTTCGATTTCATCCATGGATAATTCGTCCACACTGCCAAATGCCGTTTTCGAATCTGGCTCTATCGTTTCTACCGCATTCAGATCTTCCGATCCTGTCTCGAGCATATTATTAATTCCGATAATTGATAGTTCCCACGTTCCTGTTCCATTATCAACATTTCCAAACCAGATTTGTCCGGTCGCCCCCATCATCACCCCTTGCCAATTGCAAAACATTTTTCGGCATGTTTCAGCACGAACAGCCTCTACAAATTCCTGATTCAGCTTTCCATCAATATCTAGTTTTAAAAAATCTTCACGATTATTAACCGTAGTTTCATTTATTACAATAGGATATGAAATCTTCTCAGATAGTGCATCCCAATCATGCTTTAAAATATCATTCTTAATCTCTTCAGCAAATTGCTCCACTTCCTCTGCTGTTACCCCTGTAGATGTCATATAATAATCTTCTTCTGTTTCGCTGCTTTGAATGCTTTCATCACTTTCACGTACTTCATAGTCTTCTGTATCACTCATGGCAGGCATCTTTTTTTCTTCAGGTGTACTGTCTATATGCTGATTTTTCATCAAAAATATGTAAGACATAATCATCCCCAGCACAAGCACTGCTGCCACAACCGCAAATACTACTTTCTGCTTTTTTGTCATCTTTTTGTTTATCCCCTATTATCTTCTATTTTCTTCCGTAAATGAAAAATACGGAATCTCCAGTTCTTCAGCATTACCTTCGTTTACATTCAGCTATTCCATATAGTCCGTCTCATCGCCTTACATATTTTCAAAAAATTTCTAATCCTCTACAATCTCTTCTCCATAATCATAGATAGGCATCTGACCGGAAACATAAACATCAACATTATAGATTTCACCGGTCGTTTCCCCCGGTATGCCGAATTCATGGAAACATTCTCCTAAAGCATAACGATAAATGGTATATCTCTCTTTGCCTATATAAGTATGTTTTTCATAAGAATCTCCATATTGTTCGACCATTTGAGAATAAGTATTTCCGGAATATATGCCTCTCGAGGTATGTGCAAATGTTTCATTACTGCTGATTCTTATTCTGACACATTCTTTTTCAAGAAAATAAACTTGTATAAATTGAGCTTCCCCATCACCTACGTTATAATAATAATTATATTTTTTGTTATCCGAATCCTCAACCTTTTCATACAACAGCCCCATCTTGTCCAGCTTCCCCAATATTTCCTGCTCACCTTCATATAAGGAAACTGAAAAATCGCCTATATTGATAACGACATCCTTATCTATCTGTGCATTTGTTGCATTTGGCATTTCATCAATTTTGTTCCTTATAGCCGCTGCTGTTTCTTCTATACTTTTTTCTCCGTTAAAATAATACAACGCCTCTTCCTGCGTAATCCCTATGAAAGGAAGGTCACTGCGCTGCATTACCTTCGTATTATTTATCATCTCCCTTACATCCTGTATATCCTCATCTTGTGCCGCATAAACATTTTCATAGGTACCGCCAATTTCGTATGTCAGAATAGGAAGTTTCTCTCTTTTTCCATCCGATGTCTGATAATATTCCTGCTTTCTGCTATCACTAAGCTGTTGATCCAGCACATCTTGCAATATTGAGAAATTCCAATTGGGAGCAATCGTTTTCTGTCCTTCCTCAGTAAAATAGCTTTCCACAAACTTCCATGCTTCTTCTTTGTGCGTGCTTTGACTGTTAATGGCGAAACAGTTGTCAAAAATAAATATTCTTCCCTTTCCCTCTGCTCCCGGAAATCCTGTATAGACTGCATCCTCACCCCATACGGATTTTTTATATAAATATTGTTGCATGTCACCTATGCACTCAAGATTGAATGGAATTTTTCCTTCCCGCATCAAAAGGTCATTCGTTTGAAACATCGCCTGTTGCGGTAATTGTTCTGCAATTTTTATATATTGTTCCAATCTGTTATCTTCCGTTTCCCCGGAATATCCTCCGCAGATTGCCCCTTCCTGTAAAAATAAATCCCGTGAAATCATAGGATCCTCTTCACATTCCCGAACGGCCCGCAAGGCTTCCTCGAAGGTAAAATTTTCTTTGTTACTGCACCATTTTTCTTTTGTTATCAATGTATATAACACAAAATTCGTTGGCAACATATACAAGCCACCATCCGCTGTCAAAACCTGATACGCGGAATCAACGATGTCCTCTTCCCCAATCACATCACTTTTCTCCAGATAGGGAATAAGATTCTCTATTGCGCCCTTTTCTCTAAGCGCTTCCACGTCCGTCTCATCTGTCGAAAAACTAATGATATCAGGTCCTTTTCCTGTCAAAATATCATCATACAAACGACTAATTCCGTCGCTTATATTTTCTTCGTAATAATCATGTATTGTGATTGTTATTCTGTCATTTTTACTATTAAAATCTGCTATTGCTTCCTGTAATGTCGACGCTCCCCCGATATCTCCAAGTATAATCTCCGTTTTAGGTTCTTCCAGCACAATTGTAGCAGTCTCTTTCTCCCATGCAGATGTTTTCGTCCCGGTGTCTATTTCTCCACATCCCATTAACAGCAAAGATGATACTGTACCTACCAGCAATGATGCTATTGCTTTAAAAGTTTTCATTCGTAATCCCCCTCGCATGTCATCACAATATCATTCTTTTTCCAACAGGTAAAAAGAACAAGCACTGCTGCCACAACTTCCCATTGTATAACTTAACTTTTTTTCCGTAAATTCAGGAAAGGACGCACCCCTACGTTCTCCGGTCTCTTCCCGTCATATAACAGTTGCACATACTGTTCCGCCTTTTCATCGGAGACATCTTCCTGATCCGTAAATACTATCATTATTAGTTCAATTTCACTTTGTTCCGGCTGCTTTCTAATTATGTTCAGGGAATGGAAATACATCTCGCTGTAACCAATTCCTCACTCACTAAATAGTGTACAATCACTAATTGCGCCGATTGATTCTCTGATGTCTGCTCATAAAATTCGTCCAGCAATTCTGCTCCGCTGCATTCCCTTGACTGCCAATCCAAGACATACACCGGATAATCTTTGAGTTCTTCTATATTTAACGGAAGGACGGATAATTCCTGTCTGATTGCATCCGGATCGGTTTTCCCTTTCAAATTTTCCAAGCTGAAATCTTCCGATAAATCAACCGGTTCTGACTGCTCATTTAATACTGCTGTAGTCGTTATGGTATTAGGTATCATCTCCTCGGTAACTTCTGAAGTATTCTGTTCCGGTGCGTTCTGCCCACAACTTACCATGCTTAACATAATTACTAATAATGCTAAACACCTCATCTTTGCTTTGTACATACTCTTCCTGAATTCTCCTCCCACAAGATTTTTCAAAAGCGTTTTACACAATCGATTTTTTAAATTTGTAACTCTTTTTATGTTACAAATTTAAAATACCATATTTTTATCACAATTTCATTAACTGATGCTAAATCTTTTGATATTTTCAATTATTGTGTTGCAATCATCTCTTTCTCAATATATGAAAAAGCACCCTAACCTGTTTTGGCTAAAGTTCTCATCTTTACATTCCCATTTCTTCTATCTCTTTAAGCATAAATTCTTCTAATTTCTTCTTATCTGGCAAATGCAGCATGTAAGTTGAAACAAATAATTGATTATCCATACCTGATAATGCATATTCTACCATTTGCGACCCTTTATCTGTGCAAAGAAGTATTCCTACAGGCGGATTATCACCTTCATTCATTTCATTTTTCTTATAATAACCTACATAAGCATTGAGCTGTCCTAAATCTTCATGCTTAAACTCATCATTTTTAAGTTCAATAATGACATTACAATGTAAAATACGATTATAAAAAACAAGATCAATAAAATAATACTTATCATCTATTACAATTCGCTTTTGCCTAGCTTCAAAACAAAATCCTTCACCAAGTTCAAGCATAAACTCCTGCAAATGATCCATAAGTGCTTGTTCCAAATCCGATTCAGACACTGCATCTTTCGCAGCCAGCCCTAAAAATTCAAATGTAAATGGATCTTTTATCGAAAGCATTGTTCCATTTCCATTGCTTTCAGACTTTTTTAATAATAGTTCCGGTTTTTTACTTATGCCAGCCCTTACATAAAGATTTGTCTTTATCTGTCTACGAAGTTCTCTCACATTCCAGTTGCACTTCATGCATTCTGTTTCGTAAAAAAATCTTTCAAAAGCATCTGTCAGTCCCATAATCTCACGTATATGTGAAAACGATAAATTATTGACCAAAACATCTGGATCTGTAACAAATTGGTTCGACGCTGTCGAACTTTTTCCAAAATCTAGTAATTCAAATTTGCTCGACACTGTCGAACCAATTTGAGGATATACTTTATAAAATTGTCTACAAGCCTTAAAAAGAGTTGCGTTCATTCCTTTTTGATTAATTTGATTTTCCAAATTTTTCAAAAGATGTGAACCATATTCGGCTCTGTCGCTACCCTCTTGTTCATATTCGACTATATAATATCCAATTACCCAATTTCTCAACGTCATAAGCTGATTCACAGCGCTTTTCGCCGCCGAACTTGCTTTATCATTTATCTGTATAATGCTATCTGCCAGCAGTTGAAATTCCATTGACTAACCTCCGATACCTTGTCTTACAGCTATTATAGATTTTCATAGACACAGTATAACATAGGTTCTGTGTCCACACGATTCTTTTCACCTCACGATTACTAAACTATCTGCATATATCATCAGGCAGTTCACTATTTATGGATATTAATTTTGTTCGGCGCCGTATTAATCATTATCCCATTATCTTTTCGTATCTTTGACTGTTCAAGATAGGAATCTTTCTTAATTTCCGCAGCGTCGCTCCTTATTTTTGTGCATTGCACGGTTTTTGGTAATGATATTTTACCCAATCATTACTTTAACTTAAAGTATGCCAATTAAGCTCAAATAAATCACTCTCAAATAGCTTTTCTTTCCAATCATTATACTCTCCTTCATCTAAACGAAGAGAGTCTTCATAAAATCGCACAAAGTATATTTTTTTATCACCATCTTTATCATCTTTAAACGGAAAATTATCCTTGTATTCCCGGCATGCGTTTAAATCTAACTCTTCAACACTGGCAATACATTCGTACATATTTTCCATTTCATTATACCGATATACTTCATACGGCCAAAAGTCATTATTATATGTATATCCCGAATGTGATGCCGGAGCATATATCAATCCATTTTCATAAAATCTACATCCATAATAGTAATCAAATAATAATTCTAACTCTTCTTTTTTCTCAGAAAATCGGTAAATATATTGTGCACTGTCCGAATTGCACGTTCCTTCAATTCCTATCAATAGTTCATCTATACCATCATCATTTATGTCATATATCACGAATTCATTGGGATATGCCAGCTCTTTTTGTTTTTCAAAACCAGTACCATTATCAACATAACAATAATCTCCGTTTGGCAAATATCCCGTATTTTCCAGTTCTTCGACCGCGTTTAAATAAATTTGATTTATTTCAGTATGATTCCCTATCTCAATCACATAATCATAACTATAGGTGTGCACATACAACCGGTCATCCTTCTCTGCCATGAGGTCCGGCATCTTTTTCAGAGACAGGCGGTCGATCACCTCTCCGGTATTTTTATCCAGCTGATAGAGATAATCGTCCTCTGCGGTAAAGCCATAGCCGCAGAAGATCACGTCCCCTTTCACGAGAAAATTCATGCTGTTATAAGTCTGGTCTGCACTTCGCCACAGCAGTTTCTCATTTTCCAGATCATAGGCAAACATAAAGCAGCTGTCCGGCTGCGCATAACCGTTCATTACTGAAGCCCCGTAAAAAATTCCGTTCTCAAGGCAGGCATTATTACCGTTGACGTACCATTTGTCTGTCGGATATTCCAGTACATACAGGCAGTTCTCACCATCGAAAATGCTGAGTTTTCCATCCTCCCACTGATAGGTATACTCCCACTGATAGGTATAATTTTCATCATAGAAGCAGTCCCAGTTTTCTCCGATCATGGGAAGGGAAATGTCTTCCGATGCATTGTACCATTCGTCTGCAAAAGTAATATTGTTATACGTCTCGGAAAGGATTTCCAGGGAATAGGGCTGCGCCGCAGTTCCTTCCGGGTGAAATTCCGAGATTCCAGTGAAATCTATGAGGATCTCTTTCGGTGCAATGGGTGTTTCCCGGGATTCGGACTCTGTGAGAGCTCCGGAGGTCTCTGCCTCATCTATTTTAGTGTCTATATTGGAAATATTTTCGGTTTGTTTCTCCGCTTCGTTGTTCTCCGGTGCATTGGTCTCCCGGGCGCCACATGCCATTAACAGGCAGGCGGACAGTGCAAATGTTGCTAATCTGTATTGTTTTTTCATGATAATCTCCCTTACTGCTTAAAATTCTCGTAACTATTCAGAACCCCATTCGCGAAACCGCTACTTCGTAGCTTCTTCATTGATCATCTGTTCCTCTTCTATAACAGTAACAATACCTTCATATACGGTAAAGTAATATCGAATCTGCTCCTGTGTGTCCTCATACTGCCAACGTTCCCAGGAAGCTTCCTCAACAGACTTCACCAGTGTCAATGTACCATCGGCATCCGCGATGTTTTGCTGTAATTCCTCCAACATTGTCTTACCGACAAGGAATCTCCCATCCCGGCTGCTGCCGGCCTGAATCTGTATCCTGTCTAATCCACCGTTCTCGTCAAAATAACAATAGTATTTGCTGTTCTCTATATAGAGACTCGCATCCTCACTGGCGACATCGCATTGCAATCCGGCATCGGTACACAATGTCCGTACTTCGTCTCTTCGCATTCCCCATTGCATCCTTGACAGGACCTCTCGATTATACTCCAGGGAATAGACCACTGCCTTCACCGGCACAAAGGAAAAGGAGCAGCGGTGCGATCCTGCCTCATCCAGATCCCCCTCCATCACTGTGGTCACAGAATCCTTGCCAAGATTTTCTCCTGCTCCCAACAACGTACCATCTTCCAATAAGGCAAAATTATTATATCCATATCGAATAGCAGAGATATCTGCATCAAAGGTGCGGGCATCATCGCTGTGCCGGATTCCACCCAGCCATACCATACTGACCTTATCCAGTACCTTTTTGGGTTCTCTGACAAAGTCATGAACATTCTCACTCTTAGAAACACCGCACTGTCCAAAGATATTTAATCCCCAAAGATATAATTCTCCGTCTTCCGTGATTGCCGCTCCATTCCACGCATTGATGTCCACATAGATACAATGATCCAGAACTTTATGTGGTTCCAGATACATCATTTTTACCAGATTCAACGGATTCTCTGTTACTGACCAGTATTCATCATATCCCCCAACGGTCGTGCTGCTTGTCGTCCGAAGCTGTCCCCACCAATATACGGCTCCATCTTCCTTGAGTACGATAATGGCTTCCCTGCCGGCTCTGGCATATCTGACATTTTTCATTAACAGTGTGGGAGTACATACCCTGTCGTTATCCATGTCGCTATATACCTGCTTCACAGTGTCTTTTCCCAACAAAAGTCCTGCCATATTTAATCCCAGTCCGTAGAGGTTTCCATCCTCCGTCAGATAAATACAGAAATTATTATTCCAATCGGCATCTACGGAAACCACATGATCTGCAATCCTCACATCATCAAACTGCCCCTTGTCAAAATCCGTCTCGTAACTGCCTGTTCCCAACTGACCATTCTCATTATAACCGTTCCCCCAGAGAATACCATCATTATCAATATAATAATGATTATAGGCAGTGACCCGCTCAGTGATATAATAGTTTTCAATACGAAAAGGACTGGGAGCTTGCAGTTCCTCTTCCTGCTGTATGTAAATTGTTGGCAGATTCTGTTCCTGTACTTGTCCTGTTTCTTCCGTTGTCACCATTTCTGTGAAGTCTTCCGATGTTTTCTGAGAAGAAACCGCACTTTTCTGTGTGAGCAGTACCAGTGCTGCAATGATACACAGTTCCACTGCCAGCGCCGCAAGCTTCCCTGCGGTCTTACGGCATTTTAAAATATGCCGGATCCTGCCCCGGATGTCACCTTCATCAAAACACACCGGTGCTGCAAATATCCTGCGTGCGGTCGTATCGGTTGCCATGGATAGCAGTACGGCGGCATATTCCTGTCGGTCCTCCGGCTCCAGATGTTCCGTCACTGCTTCATCACAGGCTTTTTCTATATCACAGCACAGCAGATAATATGCCAGCCAGATCACCGGATTCATCCAATGCACAATACTGATCAGATAGGTCAGTATTTTCCACAGATAGTCCCGGCGGTGCAGATGGATCCGCTCATGCTGCAATACACAGTCATAAAATTCCGGCTTCATCTCCATCGGCAGATAGATCTGCGGCCGCAGAATCCCGAATACCATCGGTGTGCGGATGCCGTCCACGTAACGGACTCCCTCCTCCCCGGGAAGGCATTCTGCCAGACGGTGCTTCATTCTTACATAAGAAAAGATAAAATACGCGAGAAAACAAGGGATTCCTGCCAGCCACAGGTATCTGACTGCAAATATCACCTGTGTAAAGGCGGCCGATAGGAAAGGCATGACTGCTGTGCCGTTGGACTGTACATCCGGTGCCGGAAGTGCGCTCGATTCCGATCCGCGATTCGTACTCTGTTCTATCGTTACATCCGTTCCTACAGTTGTCTGTCCATGCACAGCATTATTCTCCGGCAGAGTACTCTGCCCTGTCATAGTGCCCTTCTCCGGTAAGGTATTCTGCCCCGGCACGATGCTCGTTCCCAGTCCCGTCACCACTGTCGGTCCATCCGCGCTCACCGCCACTACCATCGACTCCGGCTGTGCCCGCCAGAATCCGTGCTCATTCTCGATCTTCCAGGGAAATATAAGATAGAAAAAAACGATTCCCCACAATAGCACACAGTAGCGGTAGGAAATCCGCAGTCCTCTAAATACCATTCTGAGGATCCATACGATTCCTACGATGATGCTTCCCTGAATGCTCATTCTGATCAGTATCTGCATCATTGCCATCCCTGTCATTCCTTTTCTCCCCCGTTATTTTCTATGATCTTCTTCAGTTCTTTGATCTCTTTCGTAGACAGCTTTTTCCGGGAGGTAAACGCCGCCACAAAAGCAGGCAGGGATCCCGCAAAGGACTCCTCGATGATCACCTCACTCTGTCTCGCCTGAAACATCTGCCTCGACATCAGTGAGGTGACAGTCCCGTTCTCACTGGTAAAAATCCCCTTCTGACAGAGGCGCCGCAGGACCGTATAGGTCGTAGATTTCTTCCAGTTCAATTCCTTTTCACATAATTTCACCAGTTCCCCCGAAGCGACCGGCTCATGCTCCCAGATGATTTCCGCAAAACGCATCTCCACAGCTCCCATGGTATATTCCGACATTGCAATTCCTCACTTTCTGCCCTCTGTGGCATCCGTTAAGTCTTATTATACAAAATGGTTTACAAGTTGTAACACTTTTATATTACATCCTGTAAACCATTTTTGTCAATTTCTATTTTTTACCTACAAAAGTAAAAGTTTCTCTTATACCGGAAACTTTTTTCATTTTTTCAAGTGTATCCAGTATAAATTGTTCTCATCCCCCATTCGGTATCAGATCATTGAAAGTGGCCCACGCTTCTTCCGCCGTGTAATCCGCCAGCTTAAGCCACCCGGTGACACCATTCTCGGTCTCCACGCAGAGCCACTGTCTGCCGGCATCTAGATAAAGGAAATAGACTCCGTGATCTGCGTTGATGGTAAAGCGTTCGCTGCCGGCATCCGGAGTCCGGCAGACTTCCAGATCCTTATTGAGTCCGTGCAGGGTCGACTGCTCCGGCAGATCATAGCGGTCTGCCGGAAGTTCCGCCAGTTTTCCGTCACTTCCAATGCGGTATACAATCCGCAAATTTTCTCTTTGCAGAATATAATCATAGCTCTGAGTGGTAATGATCTGGCCGTTTTCCACCCAGATCTCCCGGATATCCTGCGCGAAGCTTCCTACCTCCTGTAATTCCCCGTTCTCATAGCGGAACAGGAAACTCTCGCACTGTCCGAACTCGTCCCTACGCATCAGTGCCAGCAATATCTGTCTGCCATCAGGAGTGAAGGCGTAAATGCTGTTTCCCAGATTCTGTGCCGTCCGCGTCTCGCCTCGCATGGTATTCACCGCAAATATATATTGATCCAGCGGCGAATGATCCACTTCGTTTACTGCCTGTGCCATTCTCGAACGCAACAGAAGCTTCTCTGCGGTTCCGTCTCCGTCCAGATCCAACAGGGCATAAGTCTCCTGCTCCGCTCGCTCAGACAGATCGAATACGACTCCCACATTCGTCATAATATCCCGTCTCTGTGCTGCTGCATAAGCATCCGCTTCCTCTGTCGTCAGATCTGCCGCCACCTTCCCATTCCAGACCGGCTGGTTGGACAGAAGCGGAAGTTTCATCTGGGCGGTTCCGTTGCTCTGACTCAGGATCCAATAACCGTCTTCCGCAGTAAGCATGTCTGCGGAGAAATCCTGCGCCTTCGACGGCAGCTTCCAGTCTGTGACCCCGTTTTCTCCGGTCTGTCCCGAAGTATCATATTCCCGGATTGTGTCGATCCAGATATCCAGATCTCCCTCCTGATAATCAGAAGCTGCAAAATAGTACAATCGGACACTATCCTGTTGCTTCAGATAAGCCATCTCCTGTCTGTAACTGTCAGACGTATAATATTTTCCCATATTTTGATAAACCGTGGACCGTCCCTGTGCTGCACATCCCGAGGCTATATATCCCGGAACCATACAGTTCAGTCCGGCATCCTCCCCGGTCGCCGCATAAATGCCGTAGCTCGAGATCTGATAAGTAGCAGCAACATCCGCAAAAGAGCCGGGATTTACCTTTACATACACCCATTTTTTCAACAGTTCTGCCACGGTAGCCCAATCTTCATCCCTGGGTCCGTATTCCGCATAGACCACTCTGGCCTGATTTTCTCCGTCCAGTGGACCGTAAGAATGCCGTCCTTTACTGTCGATATCTCCCAGTGACAGCAGCCAGATCTGACTGCTCTCCTCCGCAAATACCATGGGAATATCGATAGCGGATCCATCTGCAAAAATATAATGTACGTTTGCCACAGAGCCTTCGCCGGGTCTTGTGGAATCCTTTTGGAAAAATAAATACTGCCTCCCGGCTTCATAGAGCAGTTCCGTCATTTCCCCGCTGCCACCCTGTAGATTCAGCAGAGCTTCCGCAGCCTTCACCGGATCCTTGTAGGTCTCATGGGCAGCGGCATCTCCGTCTAAAATCCGCTGATGCAGTTTCCGCGCCGCGACACCATCGTAGCCAAGATACTGGATGCCGTCCTGTCCGGCAAAAGACCGGGTATCCTCCAAGGCAGCCACATCAAACAGAACACCGAGCTCTTCCCTGCTATGAATACCCTGCTCGAATACCGCTAGCCATTCCGTTTTTGCAGTCTCATAATCCACTTCATCCGTCGCAAACTCCCCTGTTGCAGCTTCCTCGGTTGCATCTGCCCCGTCGGTTGCCTGCGCCGCATCTGCCTCTGTCTCTGCACCGCTATCCGCATTTGCAACATCCGCTGCATCCGTTCCGCTGCCCGGATTGCTGCACAGGCATACCACCAATATCACAAGCACTGCTGCCGCGCCTATCATGACCCAGAATGGCGGCCTGCGATAATCCAGTACATGACGGATACGATTCTTCACATGGTCTTCGCCAAAAGAAAGCAGTGCGCAGATGGAACCGCCACGATAGCGTTTCCATTCGCCGCCGGAAGCCTCTTCCAACAGGGTATAGGAATAGATTTTCTTGCTCTCCTCCCCGAGGAGCTTCACCACTTTTTCATCACAGGACATCTCGCAGTCCATGTTCATCAGATAAAATGCCAGCCACACCAGCGGATTGAACCAGTGGACGCAGCAGATCACCAACGCCGCAGGCTTAAACAGATAGTCCCTGCGCTGTAAGTGCACCCGTTCATGACACAGAACTACTTTTCTGCTCTCAGGATCTAAGCCCGAAGACAGATAGATTACCGGATGGATCAGCCCCATGACAAAGGACAGATGCCCTCCATCGATCTCGCAGATCCCCGGTTCTACCTGTCTGACACCGCTGTCAGTTCGGTGAATCCGGTTCCGCATACGCAGGTAGGAAAAGGCATGATACCCCATAAATCCTGCCATTCCAAGTAACCATGCGATCGACAGGACACGGAAAGTTTGCAAAGAATCGTCCGCATTATCCCGGTTATCCACCGGGTAACCACCATCCAAGGCATTCGTAACATTACCCGGTGCCTGAATTCCGCCGACACCGTCATCTCCAATTTCATTCATGCCTTCTACGTTTCCGTCCTGTCCCAGTGTCGGTGCAGAACCTTCCCTATTTCCGGTGGCTTCTAAAGTCCCGGCATTCAGATTTCCCGTATTATCCGCCCCGGACAGCACGGCATCCACAGTATTGTCTCCACGGTGGCTGCCATTATAAACTCCCTCATTGTCAACTGATCCGGCACTGTTCCCGGCAGTCAACTGTGCAGAGGTTGTCGCCGTCCCTACGGTCAACAGACGCTCCGGGATCAGACTGATCCTGGTCCCCGGCAGCACCGGACAACATAACCGCACAAATACGATTCCCCACAGCAGATAGGAACACCATTTCGGGGCTTTTTTCAGTAAAAATCTGGCCAGTATCACCAACAAAATACAATAGCTTCCCACCAGACTGAGACGCCATATACTGTCAAACAAACGATAGATGCCTTCCACCATAAAGTCCCTCCTATGTTCTCTGCTTCCCTATCCGCGGAAGCTCCGCTCTCTGTCGTCCCTGTTCTGTAACGCCCCGAAGCTCACTAATTTTCCGTCCCGGCAGCTGAGACTTCCACAATCGCCTTCCTGCAATTCGCTGTAGATTCTGTCGGAAACTTCCAAGGTGATCTGTTCGCCCTCTTTTTCCAGATTTTCAAAAATGACAGTCTTGACGTTTTCCGCCTCAGTTACTCCGGAATTTACTGTGCCGTTTGCCAGATATACCGGTTGGTTCACCGCAGTAGCCTGTGCCTTGCTATAGACTTTTGCACGGTTCACCGTATGATATCCCCGTTGCCTGTTCCGTAAGCTCCGCACCAGAAGGTACAGAAGATATCCCAGAATTGCCGCTGCGAACAGGACTGTCAATATGTTTTCCACCGGACTGAAACTTAACTGCTGCATCATAAGCACAACCTCCCCATTTTTCATTATTTATCTCATTTCACAGTATCCTTTATGATATCCTTGTATACTTCCAACAGCCACCAGGAAAATGCCTGTGATTGTTTTGCTGCATTGTCGATCATGCCATCTGCAGTTGCTTTATCCTCAGCCGGTACTACCAGCAGGAACTCTTCCTCTTCTATTTTTACTCCACATAATACGGTTTTTAGATCTTTTGAGATAAGGAACATATTACCGGCTGTATCTCCATCGGTAGTTGTGATGCAGGAATACGATGGTTCCGCTTTTACAAAAAGTGTCGTAAATCCCGTTTCCTCATCGCCAAAAATCTTTTCTCCATCCAGCCATACATTCCCCTGAATATAATCCTCTTGATTTTTCCAGATAAAATGTGCCTTTTTCGCATGAATCTCTACCGGAACCTGTTGATAAAATTGCGGATTTGCCAAACCGACTAACATGCCGCTGCCAACATAATCATATGTTTCCTCTTTCGGAGTATCATAATATCGCAATCCGTAATCTCCGAGACACAGCAGGACTACAGCAACTATAACGATCAGAAAAATTACGATTCCTTTGTTCTTTTTACTCCAATGCATGATCTGTATCTCCTTTTCACACTTTACCCGGCAAAATACAAGCCACTGAAATAATCACTGTAATCCTTACCATCCTGTAACCGAAACCATCCCTTCACACCATCCGTAATCTCGATGCAGATCCAGTCCTGTGTTGCATCCAGCTTTGTCATGCGTACTTTGCTTCCTTTGGGCAGCACAAAGGTCTCATCCCCGTCCGGTGTACGGTAGAGCGTTATATCCTGCCGCAATTCCACTTCCTCCCAGGCACTTAATACATATTCCTCCTGTGGCACTTCCCGAAGTCTTCCGTTCGATGTTACCTGATAGATTTTCTGGATGTAATCATTCTGCACCGCAAAATAGGGTTCAGTGATAACCATCTGTCCATCCTGTATCCATGCCTTTCGCAGATCCTGTGCGAGCCGGTCTGTTTCCACCGGTTTTCCGTCTTCATAGTGGTAGATTCGTGTCAATGTATCTGCGCTTTCTCCGTCATCGTACAATGCGATCAGGAGCTGTTCCCCATCCGGGCTGAAAGCGAAGATCGAATTGCTCATATTTCCCGTGCTGTCCGGAATCTCAATCGTCTGTCCGTCTATCTCCAACACTGCATCCCGCAGGTCATAGCAATTCATCTGACCCAGTCCCAAATTTACACAAATCTTATATTCCTCGAAAGAATATCCCGTTACCGGCTCCGCAGGATGCAGAGAAATCTTCTCCGGCACACCATCGCCATCCAGATCCAGCTGCGCCGATGTCTCAGTTTCTGTCCGCTCCGATACATCAAATACCACACCCGGATAGGCCAGAATGTCTGCTCTTTCGATGTGCTGGCTATCCGCCCCGCTAAGCGCAAACCGCATACTTATGGATGGATTACTATTGTAAATGTCATAATATCCGTCATGAACATGAAGCGTCGTGTCGCTGTTGAGCTGCAAATCCACCGGCAGAACCGTATCGGTGGCAGTATGGGTACTCATGTCAAACTCCCGAAGTACCCTCGGCATCCACTCATCCGTCATAAGATGCGCCTCATCGGGATCTGTCAGATAATAGACCTTGCCGCCGCTCCATTCCGTCACATCCGGCAGATCTTTTTGCAGCTGTGTATAGGCATCCGATGTGTCATATGCGCCCCGCTCACAGGTAACGTCATACCAGCCCGTTGCCATGATGCGTTCCGCTTGAATGCAGCGAAATACACTGCCGGATGTTCTCCAAAGTTCACTCATGGTATAGATCCCATAATTTGAAATCTGTACATGCGGGTAATAGGCCGAATAACTGCCGGCATCCACAGGATACCAGTCCATCCAGCCCCAGTAGACCGCTCTGTCCGGTTGTCGGAGTTCGTACTCCCCATAGACCATTCTGGTACAGATATCACCGGTGAGCGGACCATATCCCAAGTCCTCCGCACTGCCCGGATCTCCAAAGGACAAGAGCCACAGCTGCGTCATCTCCTCCGCCATGACCATGGGAATATCTACGGCAGATCCATCCGCAAAAGTATAATGTACATTCACCACAGAGCCTTCTCCCGGCCGGTCAGAGTCCTCCCGATAATAAGGATATTGCCGCCCTGCCGGATACAGCGTCTCGGTCACGGCTCCGCTTCCATCACCCAGGTGCAACAGTGACACCGCTGCCGTTACCGGATCTGTATATTTTCTATAAGTCTCGGATGAAGGTTCCTCCGCCAGTGCTTTGAATATCGCATACGCAGCATTCGTATTGTTTTCACGGACCAGCAGGTCATATGCCACTTGATCCGCTGCAAAGGAATGCTTTTCCTCGATTGCTTCCACATCAAAAACAGCGGCAAAATCTTCTCTGTTGCGAATCGTTACCTTTGCAAAATCTTCCGGTGTCTTGATGCTGTCCGGAAACTGCGCAATATTTCCACTCGTCTCCGCATTGCTGTCTACATCCGTTGCTACCCCTGCGCTGTTGTCTGTATCCGCACGATCCGCTGTGCCTGCTCCGTTCCCACTTCCACCGGGGTTGCTGCACAGGCACACCACCAGTACCACGATCACTGCTGCCGCGCCGATCATGACCCAGAACGGCGGCTTGCGATAATCCAGTACATGACGAATCCTGTTCTTCACATGATCTTCACCAAAAGATAAAAGTGCACAGATGGAACCGCCTCGATAGCGTTTCCATTCGCCGCCGGAAGCCTCTTCCAACAATGTATAGGAATATATCTTCTTGCTCTCCTCGCCGAGGAGCTTCACAACTTTTTCATCACAGGACATCTCGCAGTCCATATTCATCAGATAAAATGCCAGCCACACCAGCGGATTGAACCAGTGGACGCAGCAGATCACCAACGCCGCAGGCTTAAACAGATAGTCCCTGCGCTGTAAGTGCACCCGTTCATGACACAGAACAACTTTTCTGCTCTCAGGATCTAAGCCCGAAGACAGATAGATCACCGGATGCACCAGTCCCATGACGAAGGACAGATGCCCTCCATCGATCTCACAGATCCCCGGCTCCACCTGTCTGACACCGCTGTCAGGTCGGTGAATCCGGTTACGCATACGCAGGTAAGAATAAGCATGATATCCCAGGAAGCCAAGCATTCCTGCCAACCATACCATGGATAATACACGGAACCACACCGGGTATGTCCATGCGCGGGCGTCAGTACCCGTTCCGGCAGATGTTTCCGAAATCACTGCATCTGTTCCACTGGCTGCTACCTCTGCAACCGTAGCTCCACTTTCTGTTCTCGCAGTTCCCAGGGAAAAATCCTGCGTGCCGTCAGCATTCATGACAGTATTGTCATTTCCCACAACCATCGTTTTTTCTGCCGTCTGGCTGTCCGGTACTTCCTCTGCATCGTACTCCCGCCGCAGGACATCTCCGATGTCCTTCGTATCGTTGGCCTCTGCATAACCATGACTGCCCGGACCGACTGTCTGCTGCCCGGACGTCATCTCTGTCCCCACAGACAGCAATTTGTCCGGAATCAGACTGATTCCTGTCTCCGGTAGTATCGGACAGCACAACCGCACAAACACGATTCCCCATAACAGATAGGAGCACCATTTTGGTGCTTTTTGCAACAAAAGTCTGGCGAGGATCACCAGCAGCACGCAGTATCCTCCCACCAGACTTAAGTTCCATACACCGTCAAATATTCTGTAGATATTCTCACCCATAAGCCCCTCCTGTCCTGCCCCCCGGCAAGGCATAGTCGATGTTTCATAGACTCTTTGTAATTATAGTCTACATTCTACCGACCCATCTGTCAAGTAAGAAATCTGATTCTGTTGTCCCTCTTCTTCCGGATTCCAGTCACTTACTGTCAGCTCCGGCTCTTCTTCCGAGCGCAATACCTCCGCATGCATTTCAAAATCCAGCACGCAGTCTCTATGGATTTCCTCTGTCTCCCCGGTAGTCATGGAAGTGCCGGTCCCCCGGAAAGAGATCACTGTCTTTCCATCTCCTATGGTCACATCCGAAGTGACATATAACGGTTTCTGATACTGTTCACTGATCCACACAAAAACCTCATTGGTTGCTTCCCAATACTGCCGCAGTTCCTCACCATACTGCTTCGCATCCCCCTGTCCGATGTGGGATCTGCTGCGAATGGAGAAGATTTCCGCCCCTCTCTTTCCCGTGCTTACTTCTGCACCGCTTCCATCAGACGCTCCTGCCAGTCATAGAAAGCCTGGCCGTCCACCAGGCAGCGTTCGTCCTCACCTATCCATAATCCCTGTTCTTCCGACGCGTAGCGAAAGGTCCTTGTCTCACCGTCTGCATAGACAAACTGAAAATATCCCACACCTTCCACCATCTCTTCCGGCGGGATCGGATCTGACGTCACTTTTCCGGAAAGTTGTATAAATTCCTGCCACAGCTGCTCTACGGTATCGACATCTTCCACATAATCGTAATCCTCCGCACAGAAGCTGCATCCAATCTTCTGCGGGCATTCCTCCGGCAAAAAAGCCGCGCAGAATGCTGTCTTTGCTTCATTCTCCAGCATTCCCGGATACCATATATCCGCTATGGCATAGGCTTCTTCCGGTGTTGCCGCCGGATATAAAACATAGCTGGCGAGATTCTCTACGGATATCATCCCTTTTTCCACATTCTGTACCGCCTGATAAATCGCTACGGTAGTCTGAGCATCCGGGGTTCCGATCCAGCCAGCCCCTCTTCCCTCCTTCAGAAATCCTCTGCTTGCTCCATAGGTAAAGAAATAATTCTGCGGTTCCTCTCCCTCTCCAACGAAAGATATCTGCCCATGGAAAGTGCTGCCGTGGATCCAGGGCAGTACCCGGTAATAATAGGTTCCGTTGACGCTCACTTGTACCTCTTCCTGCTTTCCGAAAGCGTTCTCCTTCGGCATCTGTATCCCCGGCACCGTGAAATCCACCGTTTTGCGGAATTCGATGAGATTCAGCAGAAGTACCACTACCACCAATACGATTGCACTGAGAAAAATGGTTGCTTTTACGTTAATCTTCTTCATAAGCCCCTCCTTTGTTTCCCTTCTATCTATATTGACGACTTTTATACTCCGTTTGTTACAAACAGCATAACAAAATTTCACCCCTGAATCTACTACTTTTTCACCCAAGCGACCGCTTTCTGTTATTTCTGGTCTTTTTATAATATAACCACTGTAAATGCACAATTGAGCAGATGGAAACTTAACAGTCTGGAACTATAAAACTGGCGGCATCGTTTTCCCGGTGTCGCCAGTTTATTGTCACTCTATTTTACAAGTGGCTCATAATAGAGCACTGTCTTCTCAGGATCTTTTCCGCTGATCTCCACGCCGTCCGCCGTCGTTCCCTGGAAGCCGTCGGATGCGCCGATATAGAGAATGCGACCGTCCGGTACGAGGACCGCACAGGTACCTTCCGTACCGCAGGGCATCTCCCAGTTCTCCTGCACTCTGGTGAATTCCGTCTCACCCAGACGATAGGTTTCCACGCCGTTGTATCCCCATAGGATAAAATCTGCCGTCTCACTCACACCTGCTGCCACCATTTTCCACGGGTAGATCGTATCAGCACTGCAAATAACATTCTCACCTCCAGCCACCGGAACAAACCTGAGGCTTTCCGGGTCTACTGACACTAATGTCATAGCCATATCTCCTGCTGTCGTATTGCCCACTGCCTGTGCAGCCGCATAGACTTTGCCGTCCTTGCCCTGTCCTAATGCTCCGGCACCTTGTACGGCATAGCTGTCGTCATCCGCCACGGTCCCGATCAGCTCACCTTCCGCAGAATAGATCCGCACATAACTGCCGTCCTCCTGCATCCGCATCCGCATATATAATCTGCCCTGGGCATCTGTTGCCATACTATCAACGATATTCCATTCCCGCTCTCCTACGGTAAAACTGTTCAGAAGCTTTCCCTCCGGACTGATATGGTAGATCACAGGCAGCCGGCCATGTTCCGCTCCCGGAGATGCCAGTCCGCGTAATGCCGCATAGACACTTCCGTCCGGTGCGATGCACAGACTGTAGACCTCTCCGTTTTCTGCAAAATCTTCAAAAAACGTCTCTGGCGTTCCGCTGCCGTAAGACAGATATTCCACTCTCGCCTGTCCGTCCGTAGTGAAACCGCCCACATACAGACCGTTCTCTGCCACTGCCGCACAACGGATACTTACGTCTCCCTCATAAGCAATCTGCCATTCCTGCGTTGCCGTATCGGCGCCGAGAACCGTACCACTCGTTCCCTGCTGTGCTGCACGTCCCTGCTGCGCAGCATCCTTTTCCGGCTCTGTCTTCACATACTCATAAGAACCTGCTTCAATCTCCTCGCTGATCTTCGCCAGACTGTATTCTCTCTTTTCCTTAAAATCGATCAGCTCCAGCAGCTGCTCATCCGTAAGCTCCTTCTCCGGCAGGAAAAAGGTACTCCGCTCCGCATAGAAAGCCACTCCCTTTTTGTATTTTTCGGAGTTGTCAATCAGCGTAAGCTCCTTCTTCGGGAAATACCCCTGCTCCAGGTATGCCTGCCTAAGTTCTTCCAGTCTCGCCGTCTCGTTCTCTGTCATCGGTCTGCTGTAAGTATCCGCAGAGACATTTGCCTCCTGCAGCTGGGCAAAATACTCCTCCAGTTTTTCATGATTCATGCTTTCCATCCGTGCCTGATACATTCCGGATGCCGTCACCGTCGCCGACGCCAGTACCAGACAAGCTGCCGCCAGAATCGCCGCCCGCCGGAAGCTGTAATGGTGTCTGCTGCCTCTGCCGTTTTTCTCCAGATGCTGTAAAATATCATCCACCCTCGCATCCAGATCTTCCGATACCGCCATCTGTTCCTGTTCTGCCATTTTATATAATTTTCTATCTAAAAAATCGCTTTGCATCTCCTGCTCCTTTCCGCTGCTACAACATTGCCCGCAGCTGCTCTTTCGCCCGATGCAGACGGGATTTCACTGTGCCCTGCCTACATTCCAGGATCCTGCTGATCTCCGGGATTGTGCACCTCTCATAGTAAAACAGAACGATTACATCCCGATACCCGCCGTCCAACTGCATCACCGCATCCCACAACTCATGATGCTCATCGTAGAATTCCGGAGACAGGTTCTCTTCCCATTCCACCGGACTGGTGCGCTTGTTCTGCCTATAGATTTTTTTCGCCTCGTTGGCTGCAATCTGCAGGATCCAGTTACGAAAACTGTCTGCTTTTTTCAATGTGTCTAATTTCTCATAAGCATGCACGATAGCCTCACTGACCGCGTCCTCCGCATCCGCACTGTTTTGCAGAATCGAATACGCCAGTCGGTACATGGGAAGCGTGTCACTCTTCACATGTTGCACAAACTCTTCTTTTGTCATGACTGCCAAGGTACCACCTCCTTCTTATCGCCGGCTTCACTATATATGAGTCGCGAATGGATAAAAAGGTTCCCTAAAAATAAGGCACCGGATGAATCCAGTGCCTTGCGATGTTTTTCCACCTTAATTTACGTTTTTAGTATAATTGAATTCAGAAATAAAAGTATACTTTCCTTTGCCTTTTCCTTTAATTTCTTCAACAACACCTATTTCTCTTAATTTTTTCATAACGTTCTTAGCTGTCGAAGTTGAACATTTCAATACTCTCTCTATCTCAGGCGCTCCAAATATCTGATTAGTTTCAATTTCTTCATATATTTTTAATATGTTTTTTTTCGTTGGTTCATTATATGCCTGACTATCAATAGCCAACTTTATATTTTGAAAAGACAACTTTTCACTCTCAATAGCCAGCTTTTCACTCTCAGCAGCCAACTTTCCAGATAAATAGCCAACTTTTTCAGCACTGGAATTATAAATAACCGCCTGCAACATGAAAGCATTTGTATGATAAACCGGATCTTTTAATCCAACCTGCTCCAGTTCATTACACATACGATTAACACCCTCACCAAATTCTTTTACAAATTTATAGTTCTTTAAAAACTCTGCAATCTTAGGGTTTCTGGAAAAATGTGTAAAACGAATATTGTCTGCTCTTACAAGTCCCGGAAGTTTCCCAGGACTTTCTACTATGATATGATCATCAAACATTTTAATCTGAATATCTGTACCAGTAATACTGTACGCCCGATGAGTAACAGCATTTACAATCAGTTCTTGTCTGACAAACTTAGGATATTCCTCATCTGTAACAAATGTTCCATCTGATCCCAAGTATGTTTTTTCCTTCACCTGTGTATCCAAATATGCAATTGCCTCATTTATCATATTAAGCAGTGTTCCTTCAAAGATAACATCCTTAATTACATTCATCTCTGTTCCAAATTTTTCTTCGGTTCCCTCATAACGTATAAAACGAATCCTTGCGCGAGGGAAGAAATTTTGCGGATTTTTTCCAAATAACAAAATTGCAGCGGAACTGATTTGTATCTCGCCACCTTTCTCTTTTATAAATCCTCTGTTCTCTTTAAGATATTCCAATGGACTTTTTCCATAATTAATCTTATCTGTATATTCTTTTACAAAGTCCATATCTATATCATCTATCGTAGCATCGGGTACGGCTTTATCTTCAAAGTAACGTTCTCCCTTATCATAATTGAGTTGGAGACGTTCCTCAAAAGTCTGCAATTTAGATTTGTCACCAACTCTTAAGAATACATCATCTGCCTGATTTGCATGTACTTGTGGACTTGCATCAATATGCATTACAAGCACATGATTCTCTCTTCCCTTTTCATCGACACATGGAACTTTTTCTATTCCAACTTTAACAGTCGGATTGCAGAAATCAAATGGCACTCTCAGTAGTTCATTTAACTTCTTTGTTTCAAAATCAATGCCTTCAATTCTTCTTGTCCTATCGGTTATACCTATTGCAATATCTCCACCATCCGCATTAGCAAATGCAACAATTGGTATTGCTAAATCCTTTGGAGAAATATTTATACTTTTTCGATCAAATGTCTGATTTTCTTCCTTTGATAAAATTTCTTCAATCGTCATTGCATTCACCTTTCATATATTAGTATTATTTTAAATGTAATTTGTTTTTTTCGTATTGTCAAACAAAACCGATCTTGAGGACATAGACTCATATTCCCGACTCCCCGAAAGGTCTTGACCCACGATAATACGCTGCGGGCGTGAGGAATTCCTGGAAAAGAGTTTCGCGGAGGCAAACGAGCGGCAGATCATGGAATATATCTGTGCGCACAGGCAGGAATGCGAGCTGGCGCTGGAGTTTTGTTACGAAAAACAAGGAGGATTACTCTATCCGCCGAAATTCCCGCCAGAAAGCGATGGTCTCCTGCAGATCCGCTTCATCTTCGAACAATTCCATCTGTTTCGCCACTTCGATTGCAAAATCCACATACCCGTTTGCTCTCGAAGTGGTAATCCGGTCGGAAGTTACCACATCCTTTTCTCCGGAATGCGTCGATTCGATCCCCTCTAACAGTCCCGCATGTTCCACAACATCCACACCTGCACAGATGGCAGCGATCCGTCCGCCCAGGTCCTTTACGCTTTTCAGGTACTTCCATACCTCCGGAATATCTATCTTCTCAATATCTCCTCCCGGAATAACCAGCAGTTCCACATCCTTCGGATCCGCAGAATCCAGCCGATCCTCCGGCACTATCCGGTATCCTTCCGTGGCGGTGATTTCTTTTCCGTCCAGAGATACAAACTGCATTTCTTTTCCCGTTACCTTCAGAAAATAATTCAGTATCACAATTTCGTAAATACAACTGGTATCATACAACAATGCTACTGTTTTCATCCGCTCTCTCCTTTTTCTCCCTTATAAGTCAATTTTCACGTAAATCAAAAATGTTGGCATATTTTTATAAAAATATCCCGATTTTCATATCTTTTAATGTATGAAAATCGGGATACCCTAAGTTCCTCAGAATACTACTTTATAACGAAATATCGATTACCGATGCAGGTACGGTCGGGACACCGATCCCAGCGGCATCGGCAGAAAAAGATGTCCCGGAGGATCCGGCAGATAAGCTCATGCCGCCTCCGGAGGGAATGACGGGATTGTCCTTCATTTTCTCCAGACGGTCAAACACTGCCTTGAGGTATTCCGCATCTGCCTTGACGATTTCTTTCATCTCTTTGTTGCGGTGCTTAATCTTCATCATCTTAATGTCTGCAGGATCGATGTCCTTCTTCACAGAGAGCATGGTATCGGATAACTCATCCATTCCCATCTCATCCATCATATCCCGCATACTGTCAGACAGTTCCTGCATCATCTCGGAAGTAAAATCGCTTATTTCCACCATAAGCTCACTGGTCTGTAACAAGAATTCATCCAGCTGCGGATAATCATATTTCTCCAGATCCATATCGCTCTGTGCATCTGAAGCCTCACAGGGCAATTCCTCTTTGGCTTCCGGGTCCGTATTCTGATCCGTGTCTGAAGTTCTCTCTTCTTCGTCCGTGCAGACTTTTTCACCCTGCCAGATTCCTCTGGCTGCCTTTGCCATTTCCTCTTCTTCCAGATGCTTTGCCTTTTTCTTCGCTACACGCTCCATAGCTTTGGCATGGTTGATCGCTGCTTCGATCTCTTCATCATCATAATTGCCGCTCTGCTTCTGCCGTTTCAGGCGCAGGACTTCTCTCCGCGCCTGCCCGGCTGCCTGCTTTGCCGCCTGGGACGTCTTGCTCCGCAGTATTTTGGATGAAATATTTTTAAACTGATATTTCAGTTTTTTCAGAGCCAGCGTCGTGTTTTTCGTCTGCTGCCTCTGATTGCGCAGAGCTTCACTGTAGCTCAGCGTGCTGGTAACGATAGACTCCTGTCCCAGGCTGTTTGCTGCCTGCGTCTGCGTACTCCGGCTGTCCCGGGCAAGCATCCGTTTAATATCACTGACCGAATTTTTCGAAGCAGTCGTGTTATTCTGCTGCCCGAAAATGCCGTTTGCACTGCTCTGGTTCGTCCTACTCCCGAAGGTGATCTGCGTCGTTCCCCGGCTGTTCGAGCGCACGAACGTTCCTCCATATTTCCCCATAGAAACCATACAATATCACCTTACCCTCTGAAATCGATGTTCTGACCCACCTGACGTTCACTCTGGGTCTGCACCTCGTCACTCCGTGTGTTGAAATTGTAGGTATCTATCCTGGAAAGCAGCTCCTCGATGGAATTGGCGGTAATGGTTACCGTCTCTTCCGTATCATCACTCTCTGCCCGCTTCTCCTTTAACTGCTCTTCCTTTTCTTTCTTTGCAGCCTTCTTCTCCGCAGCTTTTTTCTCTGCTCTCTTCTGCTCGCCTTTTTTCTCGATTCTTGCCTTCTGCTCGGCGCTGGATTTCTTCAATACAGCGAAAAATGACAGTGTTCCTCCATCATTTACCTGCATTCCAAAGCCCTTGACCTGCGCACCGGAACTCTGCAGGTTGGTCTTTAACTGCTGTATCTGTGCAGCGGCACCGCTCAGGATTCCCTCATACTGTTTGCGGAATTTCTCATCCGTCGCCATCTGTTCGATCTTGTCTTCATCAATAAGGACGACCGTCTTATATCCATTGGCATATTTTGCAGCATTGGCTTTTGCATTCTCCTTCTGATCTCTGCTGACCAGAATAAAATCATAATTTCCGTACTTCTTCTTCAGCTGCTCATAGTATTTCGCAGCCTTCTCCGACAACTCCGGCTGACCGATGGTCCTGCCGTAATTCCCAGTCGCTCCCTTCGTCTGTTTCGCTTCAGAAGTGCCGGCCGTGCCTGCAGCATTCGTTGTATCCTTCGTTGTCTTGTTTTTCGTATTCTTGCTGTAATCACTCTGCGCAGCATATGCAGTGATGCTGCTTACTCCTACATCTGTCATACTTATCTCCTCCTTGAAAATAGATGCCAAATCCGTTTGTTTTCACAGTTATCTTACTATGTATATCGTCTTCTTTTCTGAATACATTGATAGTAATAATGCCAAAAGACCACATTTCCGATCCTTGTCATCGATCAGAAATGCGGTCTTTATATTATATTTTTTCTTACTGATTCAAATTGTTGATCGTATGAGATAACTGTCCGAGAATCTTCTTGATTGCTTCACTGGAGACTGCCATATCTCTTGCTAACTTCTGTACTTCCGTTGCCACCACGGCAAAGCCCTTGCCCTGATCTCCGGCTCTTGCAGCCTCAATCGAAGCATTCAGTGCCAGAATCTGCTGTCTCTTGCTGTAGCCATCGATTTCCTTGGTCTTGTCCGTTGCTTCCTCGATCTGTTCCGCAGCTTTCGTAATGCCACCCTTTAGCTCACCTACCAGATTCTCGTTTTTCCTGTTGACGTAGCTGGCTCTTACGAACATGTTGATCACATCTCCCAGCAGATTTGCCGAAGCGTCGATCTGCTCCCTTGTCTTCACATTTACCTTTTTCAGGGCCTTGATATATTTATCCTCATCAATGCCAAGTTCTCTTGCTGTCTGACGGAACTTCTCCTCATCCGGATTCTCCGGCAGCACCTGTCCTCCGATAATACTTCCCAGCACGGTTCCATCCTCCAGTGTGATCGGAATACCGAAATCCACAAGTCCCGCATGGCAGGGATACACACCATGGCCTTCTCTGTCACACTGCTCGCAGCGCTTTTTCCCCTCTGCGCTTCCTCTCGTCAGATCAATACAGAACTCCGTAAAATTATAACAGTCACTGATGTATTTTCCGTCTGCACCCACAGCCACGGTTGCCAGTCCTGTGCTGCTTGCCCAGTTCTTCATGATTTGCTCAAATTTGTCCATGTCACAAAAATCCTGAATCTTCATATAACTTCCTACTTTCCCGGTTGTCTTAACCGCTGAACGCATCAAATCCGGGGGCTTTTTGTCCCGGTATTATCTTATATTTGCATAAAAAATTATACCACATTTTTCAATATTTTTCGCCCTTTTTAATATTTTTACAGATATTTTTTTCGACATTATCTGCCTGAATGCAGTATTTTGTATGGCTCTGAATAGTTAACAAAAATAAATGAAATGTAGCTCCATCTATAGTATAATTACCTGGATACAAATATTGAAGCAGATCAAGCGAAAAAGGAGGTACCGTTAATTGAGGAAAACGAAGCTATTCATAAGAATAATATGTGTTCTCGTTCTGATATTATCTACAGCCCTGCTCAGTGCCTGCTCTGCCAGCATCTCCGATAGTACAGGAAAATACGTTGTCCTGATCGGTGAAGATTCTGAAATCACAGAAAAACTTTCTGACATTGATCTGCTTGTCATAGATGCGGAATATTTTTCCCAAAATGACATTGCCCGTTTAAGAGAAAATGGTGTCCGTGAAATTTACTCCTATATCAATATCGGATCGATCGAAAGCTTCCGCTCCTATGATACAGACTTTGAGAAATATGCACTGGGCGCTTATGAGAACTGGCCCGAGGAAAAATGGATCGATGTCTCGGCTCCGGAATGGCAGGCATGTACAGCTTCCAGAGTAGACACCCTGGTACAGAAAGGTGTGGACGGCTTTTTTGTCGATAACACGGATGTATACTATAACTATCCGCAGGAATGCATCTATGACGGAATTCTTACGATTCTGGACTATATGGACCATACCGGCAGAAAGATCCTGATCAACGGCGGGGACTGTTTTGTAAAAAAATATCTTACAACAGAAAAAAACGTTCTCATCGATGGGGTAAACCAGGAGAATGTTTTTACTGCGTATGATTTTTCAAAGGATATCTATACCATAAACGATAAAAATACACGTGAATACTATACTGATTATTTAGATTTTGCTATGTCACACGGCTGTACCGCTTACACCCTGGAATACGCAACGGATCCCACCATCCGCAGACAGGCAGCCGCCTACGCCGGGAAGCATGGATACATCTGCTGCATTTCTGATGATATCGGGTTATGTCTGGGAAGATAACATATTCCTCTCAAGCGCCATCATAGAAATGTAATCATACAAGTCTCCAGATGCTTTTGTTTTGTCTGCTCATCTGCATCAGCAGCCGTGCACAGATCACAATGATAGCATAGATTGTAGCCTCCCTGACTTCTGGTATCTTCTGTCACAGCAAAATATCCTGCTTTTAATTTCACGGTCTGCCCGTTTAGAAAATGAATTTCCCTCTGCATATAATCCGCAGGGCTATTTTGTACGGTAGGTACCATGGAATTATACTTTCCTGTAGTAATATAATCCATCTGGATCTCCGTAAAATAGTTCTTCAGATTCGCCTGATCTGCCGCCACCTTTGCCTTATGCATATAAGACAGGTACTGCGGTGCCAGTACTCCCACCAGCACTGCCATGATAGCTATTACAATGATCAGCTCTACTAATGAAAATCCCCCGTTTCCCTTCTTTCCTGTTGATTTTTTCATGACTTTTCTCTACATTACATTACAATACATTCCGCAGGCATCAGGCCCACTGATTTTTATCCGTCATGATTTTATCATTTCCAAAGTAAATGTCAATAAACTGTTTATTAAATTATAGGAAATTATTCCTGTACGGAACTCTTCAGATCCTCTGCCAGCAGATAAATATTATTCAGAATCTCCTTACACTTCTTCATGCTTTCCACGGTCTCTGCGGTTACACGCATTCCTTCCGTAGATGCCGCAGCCACCTCCTCACCGGTGGCTGACAGATGGGTAATATTATCTGATATCACAGATGTGGAATTCAGAATTTCCTGTATACTCTGTTCCGCAGTATGGATATTGGCCAGCAATGTCTCCACATTCTTACCGACATCCCCAAACTGCTCTCTGGTCTGATCGATCAGGGTACTCTGACTGCTGACAGCTTCCACGGAGCTTTGAATGCTTTCATTGGCCTTCTGCGTATCCTCGATCAGGTACTGGATGATCTCCGTGATACGTGCCGTAGCCTCCTTCGTCTGCTCTGAAAGCTGCCTGATCTCATCTGCCACAACAGCAAATCCCCTGCCCGCTTCTCCTGCTCTCGCCGCTTCAATGGATGCATTCAGTGCCAACAGGTTCGTCTGATTGGAAATATTCAGAATAGAACCGATGAAATTCTGTACTTCGCCTACCTTCTCCGTCAGATTACCCACTACCTGTACAATGACATCACTAGCTTCCTTCACACGCTGCTCCTGCGCTTTCAGTTCCAGCACCACCTTCTGGCTGTCACTTACCGTCCTGCCGGTCTGGTCAGAGGCTGCCACCATTTCAATGATTTCTTTACCGGCTGCATCAGTGTTCTCCTGAATCTCTGTACACATCAGTGCCTGCTTCTGGATTGCCTCTGCTGTACTCTCAGTGCTGTCTGCGATATCCTTCATGGAATTATGGTTGATATCAATGCTTTTCTCCAGTTCCTCCAGCATTTCCATAGCTTCTCCGAAATGCTTCGCAATATTCTCTGCCACGATAGTCATTTTCCTGTTGCTGTCTGCCTGTCTCTCAGCTGCCTCCCGGATTGCCGTCATATTCTCATTGAAGAAGATGATCAGCATTTTGGTAATACTGATGGAAGCATAGGCTGTAAGAAACAATACGAAGAAAGCCTGGAAATCATTTACAAAGCCCCCACCGGCCGCCTGCTCACCATTCATTTTCAGGTGCAGGAGGATGCGGACCACATTAGCTGCCAGTACCACCGTATTAGCGATCATCATAAGCCGCATGTTCATGTATATCATCACGGCAATGACCAGAGGAACCGCATATGCCCAGGTCTCTTTTGCAGAATTGAGCAGTATGACGACTACATATCCAACAGCCATGGCCGTAGTGATCAACACCTCTCCGGCATGTGTCCGCTTCCGGAACAGATACCCCAGAACCGACATTATAATGACCAATACCGATGTGATCAGCTGGATCAGTATTTTTCCTGAATTTCCATCCTTCTGCACTGCCAGTGCTGTTGCCATTGTCAATGCGACATACCCGAATATAATGACTGCTGCCAGCATTACCCGTCTGTTTGCTCTTGCATATTGTTGTTCTGTCATAAGAAATCCCCCTTAATCTGCAGATATCATCTGTTTTGTAAATTTATGTTATCAGTATAGCACAGACCTCCGGGAATTCCTATATTTTTTACCCATTTAGAACGAAAGACCCGCATGGTCTCCCAGGCAGGTCTTTCTTCCGGTCATATATTTAGTTTTATCAGTGTTTTATTATTCGCAAAGCTTGGAAAATGCATCTGCTACGAACTGAACCTTAGGTCCGATGATTACCTGAACGGAGGTCTTACCGGGTTTCATGACACCGGCTACGCCTGCAGATTTAATCACCTTATCATTCACTGCGGTAATGTCTTTTACTTCCAGTCTCAGTCTTGTGATGCAGTTGTCAATGCTTGCAATGTTGTCCTTGCCGCCGCAGCCTTCCAGAATGGTTGCTGCGATTGCTGCGAAATCATCATTTGCCAGCTCGATCTTCTTCTCTGCTTCTACATCATCATCTTCTCTACCGGGGGTCTTCAGATCCCATTTCTTGATAGCGAAGAGGAATACGAAGTAGAATACAGCAAATGCTGCGATACCCAGAGGGATGATCAGCCAGATTCTGGCTGCTGCAGGCAGGGAGGATGAGAACAGCAGATCCATCGCACCTGCGGAGAAGCTGAAGCCTGCACGGAAGCCAAGAGCTACAGTGATCATGGTGAAGATGCCGTACAGTGCTGCGTAGATCACATACAGTCCGGGAGCTAAGAACATGAATGCAAACTCAAAGGGCTCGGTAACGCCGCAGATGAAGGAACAGATTGCTGCGGAAGCTACCAGACCGATTGCTGCCTTTTTCTTGGCGGGCTTTGCACATTTTACCATTGCCAGAGCTGCACCGGGGATACCGAACATCATACAAGGGAAGAAGCCGGACATATACATTCCAAGGCTCCAGGATACATCAGCACTTGTCTCACCTTTCCAGAAGTGCTGCAGATCTCCCAGTCCGATGGTATCGAACCAGAATACGTTGTTCAGTGCATGATGTAATCCGGTAGGGATCAACAGACGGTTCAGGAAAGCATAAATGCCGGCGCCGACTACATCCAGACCTACAATGGCTTCACCGAGAGCTACCAGACCGCCGAACAGTAAAGGCCATACGAACAGCAGTACAACAGATGCCAGAATAGATACCACACCTGCTATGATAGCTACACAGCGCTTGCCACTGAAGAAGGACAGCCAGTCAGGAAGCTTGGTATCCTTGAACTTGTTGTAGCACATGGAACCGATAATACCGGCAATAATACCGATAAAGGGATTCGCAATCTTATTGAATGCCAGTGTCTTGGTAGCATCCTCAGCGATGGAGGGCATAATGGTCGTAACAAATCCGGTAGACAGAAGTGTTGTGAGCATCAGCCAGGAAGCCAGAGCTGCGATGCCTCCGGTACCGTCATTTTTCTCTGACATACCAACACCTACACCAATTGCGAACAGGATCGCCATATTGTCGATCAAAGCACCACCTGCTTTTACGAGGAACAGACCGATCAGATTTGCTACACCCTGGATCTCACCACCCTGCATCGTTGCCGGGCACAACCAGTAACCAATACCCATGAGGATACCGCAGATCGGCAGAACCGCTACGGGAAGCATTAACGCTTTACCCAGTTTTTGAAGAAACTTCATACATTTCTCCTCCTTTACATTATACTAAACCGGAACAGTTCCGGCCAGTTTCATTAGTTGATACGGACGTACCGCTCTTAAGAGATCTGGAGCACATCCTCGCCGGGAGATACCTCTCCCTCTTTCAGAATACTGATCTTATTATATTCATCGGTATTGCAGACCAGAACCGGAGTGATGATATGCAGTCCGGCTTCTTGAATCTTCTCCAGATCCGCATCCAGCAGAAGATCACCCTTTTTGACATGGTCTCCGGCAGCAACATGTGCCGTGAAGGGGGCTCCCTTGAGTGTCACGGTATCCAGTCCGATGTGGATCAGAAGCTCCGCTCCCTGATCCGTTGTCATGGTGATCGCATGAAGCGTATCAAATACCACGGTCACCTCTCCGTCTGCGGGAGCATATATTTTCCCCTCAGAGGGGATCACTGCAAATCCGTCTCCCAGTATTTTCTCGGAAAATGTAGGATCCGGTACCTCCGTAAGAGCAACTGCCTTCCCCTTACAGGGGGATCCGATACAATTCCCTTTTCGCTTACCTTTCAAAAAATCTAACATGTGAACTCCTTTCCGTCGATATATACCGCTGCAATGTTCAGTTCCTGATCCAGGAGTACGAAATCTGCCCTTTTACCAACGGATATACTGCCCACTTCATTGAAAATGCCGATCTCCTTCGCCGGATTCTCCGTGGCACACATCACTGCCGTCTCTAACGGCAGACCGACCGTTTTTACTACAAACCGCATACAGTCCATCAGATTCGTCGCCGATCCGGCGATCGTGCCGTCATGCAGGGTAGCCAGATTGCCTCTGACGGTAACCGGCTGTCCTCCCAGCGTATATTCACCATCCTCCAGGCCTGTTGCACGCATACTGTCACTGATCAGGATCATGCGGTCAGCACCAAACATCGCAAATGTTGCACGGATCACTGACGGATGAATGTGTACACCATCACAGATCAGCTCCGGATGACATTTCTCTGAATCTCTCACTGCTCCGATCACGCCGGGCTCCCTGTGGTTCAGCGGCGGCATTGCATTATATAAATGTGTCGCATGCGATGCTCCATGTTCAATGGCTTCCCTTGCTGTATCATAACCGGAAGCTGTATGCGCCAGTGAAATGACCACTTCTCCTTTGGCTCTGTCGATAAATTCCATCGCTCCCGGCTCCTCCGGTGCGATATCTACCAGCTTGATCAGCCCATTCGCTGCTTTCTGCAGCCGGCTGAAATATTCATAATCGCAGTGCATGATATTTTCTGCAGCCTGAGCACCCTTTTTCGCCGGACTGATAAAAGGTCCTTCCATATTGATGCCCACCAGGTGGGATCCACCGGAATACTCATAGCTGCCGGCATTTTTCATGACCTCCAGCAGTTCATCCTTAGGTATCGTCATGGTAGCCGGGCAGACACTTGTCACACCGACGGAGGCTTCATATGATGTGATGACATCCAGTGCTTCCTTCGTACCGTCACACATATCTGCGCCCTTACAACCATGGAAGTGGATATCCACCAGTCCCGGTATCAGATACATGCCTTCCGCATCCACAACAGCTTCCTCACCTGCCGGATCCCCGGTACAGCTTACGAACCTGCCGTTCTCCACGGCTGCATCCCCTCTGACAAACCGATGCTCCTCTGTATATATATTTGCATTTCTGATTCTCATGACCTATCAGCTTCCCCTTTCTTATTCAGAAAGCTTACTGAGCGCTGCTTCGTCTGCCACCAGCGTTACATCATTATGAAGCTGTAATACCGATGCCGGCACCTGCGGTGTAATGGGGCCGAAGAAAGCTTTCTGTACGATCTCCGCCTTGTCTTCGCCGCTGGCTACGATCAATATTTTCTTCGCCTGCATAATGGTCTTGATCCCCATGGTATATGCCTGCTTCGGGACATCCTCAGCCGATGCGAAGAATCTCTTGTTGGCTTCGATCGTAGACTCTGTCAGGTTCACACAATGTACCTGCTTGTCAAAACTCTCTCCCGGTTCGTTGAAGCCGATGTGCCCGTTATGTCCGATTCCCAACAGCTGCAGGTCCACACCGCCCAGCGACTGGATCAATTCCGTATATCTACGGCATTCTTTCTCCGAATCCGGCTCCATTCCGTTAGGCAGATGTGTATTTTCCACCGGAATATTCACATGGTCAAACAGATTCTGGTGCATAAAATAGTAATAACTCTGATCGTTTTCCCGGCTCAGACCCTTATATTCATCCAGGTTCACCGTCATAACCTCAGAAAAGTCCAGGTCTCCCTTGCGGAACCATTCCACCAGCTGTTTATACAGGCCGATGGGAGTAGATCCCGTAGCCAGTCCGAGAACACAGTTCGGTTTCATGATAACCTGTGCCGATACGATATTTGCAGCCTTTCTGCTCATATCTGCATAATCTTTCGCTTTGTATATTCTCATGAATCTCTCACTCCATTTCACATATTTTACTACGAACATTCAGTACCATGGACGGTGCCACACTGAGTTCATCAATTCCCATCTGTACAAATCGTGTGGTCAGTGTCGTATCCGCTCCCAGTTCTCCGCAGATGCCGACCCATTTTCCATGCTTATGTGCTCCGTCAACAGTCATCTGTATCATACGCAGGACTGCCTCATGATGTGGATTATAGAATCTGTCCAGTCTGTTGTTCTGCCTGTCGATAGCCAGAGTATACTGTGTCAGATCATTCGTGCCGATACTGAAGAAATCAACATGCTCCGCCAGCTCTTCACTCATCATGACAGCCGCAGGCGTTTCGATCATAATTCCTTGTTCCGGAATTGCGTAAGGAAGCTTTTCTTCCTCCAGCTCCTTAGCCACCTCAGCCACGATTTTCTGAATATCCAGCACTTCCTCCACGGAAATGATCATCGGATACATAATGGCCAGTGTTCCGTATTTTGCCGCCCTGAGAAGTGCTCTCAGCTGGGTCTTGAAGATCTCCGGCTGCTCCAGACAGATCCGGATCGCACGGTATCCCATGGCAGGATTATCTTCCTTGCCCAGTCCAAGGTAATCTACATTTTTGTCTGCACCGATATCAAGGGTACGGATGATGACCTTTTTCCCTGCCATCATCTGCAGCACCTGACGGTAAGCATTGAACTGTTCTGTCTCATCCGGAAGAGAGTCCCTTCCGAGATATAAGAATTCACTGCGGAACAGACCGATACCCTCCGCATCATTCTCCAGTACATATGCCACATCCGATACGCTGCCGATATTGGCATATACATTGACCTTGCGTCCGCTCTTTGTCACGGATTCACGTCCCTTGTATTCTGCCAGCAGGCTTCTTAGTCTCTGTTCCGTCTGCTGTGCCGCTTCTGCCTGCCGGATCTGCTCTTCCTCCGGATCCAGGTAAAATACTGCTTCCCTGCCGTCCACAATGGCGCGGGTCCCGTTATGGATTTTCTCCAGTTCCAATGGTACCCCGATCAGTGCCGGAATATTCATCATACGTGCCAGGATCGCAGTATGGGAATTCGTTGAGCCATGTACTGTGACAAAGGCCAGGATCTTGCTCTTATCCATCTGTACCGTCTCACTGGGTGTCAGATCATCTGCCACAATGATCGACGGCTCCATGGTACTCCAGTCAATCTGCTCCTCCCCGGACAGATTGCGGACGAGCCGGTTGGAGATATCCCTGACATCCGCAGAGCGGGCCTGCATATATTCATCATCCATGTTGGCGAACATCTCTGCAAAATTATCACCGGTCACTGCCACCGCATACTCTGCATTCACTTCTTCGTTCTGAATCATGCTGTGAATGGCATCCTGATAATCGTCATCCTCGAGCATCATCTGATGCACCTCGAAAATGGCTGCATTGACTTCTCCGACCTCCTGCAGCGCCTTCTCGTATAACTGCCCCAGCTGCGTCATCGTACGTTCCTTAGCCGCATCCAGCCGTTTCAGTTCTTCCGCTGTGTTGTCGATATGGATCCTCTTAACGAGACTGTCCTTTTTCTTCAGAACACTGACAGGTCCGATCGCTGTTCCCTTATATACGGATTTTCCAATATATTTTTCCATTTTCTACCTTCCAAACTCCGTTGCGCAGGTCTTCTCCTAGAGGTTCTCGCGGAAAAACTTCTGAAGCTCTGCTGCGGCGGTATCTTCATCCGCTCCTTCTATCGTGACTTCCACATTGTCTCCGTGCTTCACACCCATTCCCATGATCGCCATCAGCTTGCTTGCTGCAGCTGATTTCCCCTTACAGGAAAGTGTCACTGTACTCTGATACTTTTTCGCTTCCTTGGCGAGCAGTCCCGCAGGACGTGCATGCAGACCGATTTCATCCTTAATAACATAGCTGAACTGTTTCATCGACAACATTCCTCCCTATTTTATATTTCTTGCTTTAATTATGTAGCATATTGTACATACTTTTTGCCTGTCGAGCTTATTATATATACATATTACCCACTTTTTTATTGTTTGTCTACATCACTTTTGATAAATTGTATATTTTTGAACATTATCGTAAAATTTTGTAAACTTTTTAATAAAAAAATTCAATCGTATGCACATAAAACAGGCACATCAGCTGAGCTGATGTGCCTGGGTTTTTTGATATGATTTCATATGATTCCATGTAAGCACCCGTCATGGAGCTTACAGCATGCTTTTTAATCTTCATCTTCTGTTTTTCCCGGGATTCCATCTGATGCCTGTGTCATCTTCCTGTACTCATACTGGGGAAGAAAATCATTCCTGCCGTAGGCATCATAATAATTCATGAATATCCGCTGTAAAATATCCGGGATATACGATTCTTCTGCTTCCACCAGTATGATCAGGTGCTGGAGAGAGCTGTATCGGGTGCATATATCGTTCTTCCGGATATTTTGCCGGATTGCTTTCTCCATGCACTCCATTGCTTTATCGATATGATCAATGTACATCGTCTGGTCTGATTTTGCATCCATGGTGACCAGCACCAGATAACAGCGGTGCCAGTATCGTTCTCCCAGGCTGCTTACATATTGATACAGTCTGGCGAACTCACGATAGTCAAGATCTAATGCTCCTGTATAGCTTCCGCTCTCCAGCAATGCTCCGGCGATTACCTCCAGATCATTTTTTCTGGCCTGTGCATCCGGCTGCTGTTCCTCCAGCTCCTCATAAAACCGGTAACTGTTTTTACCGTTCTGTTTGACATAATACAACGCCTTATCCGCTTTTATATAATATTCTTCAAAGTTGTCTCCCTGTCTGCACATGCACAGACCGCAGGACAGGGATGCCGCTGAAGTCTCCGCCGCAGCATTTTTTGCCGCACGAAAGCTGTCAAACAGACTTCTCACCCGCGTATTCATTTCTGCTTCCGATACCTCCGGCAGATAGAACAGGAATTCATCTCCTCCCAAACGGCAGACCACTGCGTTCTCCATGCACTCTGTGAGCATTGCTCCTACCAGCCTGAGAGCACGGTCCCCTGCCTTATGTCCATAGACATCGTTGATCTTCTTCAGATTATCCATATCGACAAATCCCAGACAGCCATCATGCTCCTGCATTTTCTCAAGGATCAGCTTTTCACCCTTATGACGCATGGGAAGACCAGTCAGATAATCCAGGCTTTCCCTGGCCTCTCTCTGCCTGGCCAGCTCCAGCTCGCGGATGCGGTCCATTGTCTGGATCAGCGTAACGACCAGCAGGACCACCAGTCCGGTTGCGATAAAGATCCCGGACAATGACACCACTCGATACACCGCTGTCACTTCCAGCATGACTGCGATCATGGCAGCTACCAGTCCGATCAGCGGAAGCTTGTAATGTTTCGCCGTTCCCTTGATGAGATCCCGGCAAATGGTGATAAATATCGTCAGGAACGTTCCTGCGATCACTAGGTGGGACAAGAACATTGTCGAGATAAAATCTGCGATATTCAGTAGCTGTAAGGCCGTGCATAGTACAAAATTCACACAGGTGATACACTCTGCCACATGATAGACCTTCCGGTACCTTCCCTGCTGCACACTGTCAATATAGAACAGGATCGGAACCGGGCAGAGCATCACAACGAAGAAGCACATATTCGACAGAATAGAAGCATTGGAAACAAACAGCTGGCGCAGCTTCGATTCTCCCAGCATCCACACTGCTCCCAAGAGCATGCACCATCCCAGGTACTCCAGATCAAATCTCGTCTTATATATAATATCAAGCACCAGACTGATGATCAGCACGACCAGTCCGGCAAACAGCATGGCGCAGGCGATCAGAGTTACCATAAAATAGCAGTGGAACATATATGCCCAGATATCTGATTTATCCCCACAATATACCGTATTGACGACACCGGAATACTTGTCGGTAAAGGACTGCAGTTCAATCCGCACTTCCTGTCCCGCATCCTCGCCGGATGTCTCGCAGAACACATACCCACTGGCAGAATTTTTCCCAAAAGGTCTGGTATTCTCCGTATCATACACCGCCCTCAGTTCCCCACCGATGTAAATGCGCACATTCTCCAGAGAGGACCTGATGGCGATCGTATTTTCATGATAATCCTGTGGGAGCACTGACCGGATGACCAGAGGCTCTCCGGCAGGCACATCACATTTGCCCGGAACCGGGATCTCCTCTTTGGTTCCGTCTGCCAGCACCCGGTAAAAGGTTCCGGTATAAGTAATGCTTTCCTCCGTGACCGTTTCCCTTTCACTTGGGTAAATAGATTGTCCCAAAAGGAATGCCGCAAGCAGCACAAGTATTACCACATAAAATAAAATTCTTTTATACTTTCGAATCGTATATTTCTCTTCTGTCAACTTTTCTACCTCATTAAATGATACCGGGCAGCCCCTGCTTTTATGCCTATATCCAGGTGCAGTCCATGATCTTTCATCCATTTATGAATAAGTTTATCACATGCAGCTGGAAAAAATAACTATCTATTTTCCCCCGTAAAATGTTTATGAAAAATTCATTCGACAAATCATGCTTTCCGAACTAAAATAGGAATGCGATATGATAATTTCATGATCCTATGAAAGGAGACAACATGATATGAAGAATAAAAAATATTCCATCGTTTATAGCAGCTTAACAGGTAATACCAGGATGCTGGCTGACGCAGTCCATGAAGCATTACCTCAGGATGAATGTGAGTATTTCGGTGAGGCCGACACTGTGATTCCTTCCTCCGAACTGCTCTATATCGGATTTTGGACAGACAAGGGGAATGCAGATACCAAGACATTACAGCTATTATCGCAGTTAAAGAATAAACAGATTTTTCTGTTTGGAACTGCAGGCTTTGGTGGCAGTGATATCTATTTCCGGAAAATCCTGAATCAGGTTAAGCAGTTCGTTGATGCAAGCAATGTTATCGTCGGAGAGTATATGTGTCAGGGCAGAATGCCACAGTCTGTCCGGGAACGCTACCTGAAAATGAAGGAGGCTCCCGATCATCCGGCAAATCTTGATGTATTGATCCAGAATTTTGACTGTGCATTGGCTCACCCTGATGCCAATGACCTGGAAAAACTGAAAGAAGCCGTTATGAATCCGTCCTTCTGATAAGACCATAAAATAAGGCAGCCTCACATAGCTGAGTCTGCCTTACTCTCTTTATTTAACGTTGATGCCTCTGGTATATTGTTGCAGAAACTGTTTCTTTCCACATGGTCTTCCAAAATAATATCCCTGCAGATAATCCACCTTCATTTCTTTCATTTTCAGAAGCCATTCTCTTTCCTCGATGCCTTCTGCGCATATCCTGACGTTAATACTATGTACCATGGGAATGATATTTTTATATAATTCATAATCCCTGGCACTGTTCATCGCCTTGGCCGTAAAATCCCTGTCCATTTTCACATAACTCGGATTCATATCACGGATACAATGAAGATTCGAATATCCTGTTCCAAAATCATCGATCACGAAGGGGATCCTGTTCTTGTCCAGAGTTTTACGGAATTTACAGAACGAAGGTGTCATATCCATAAATCCGCTTTCTGTCATTTCAACACATAAGCATTCCGGCTGTAATGAATATTTTTGAATTGCATGCAGAATATCCCGCTCCACATTGCCTTGCAGGATCTGAACATAGGATACATTTACATTCATCCGGAAGTCAGGAATATATTTCTGCATTTCACAGCACATTACTGCAGCTTCGTTCAAAATATATCTTCCGGCGGGAATGATCAATCCGGTCTCTTCCAATAATGGGATAAACTCCATCGGTGAAACAAACTCCCGTCCTTCTTCCGTTATCATGGAAAAACGCATCAGTGCCTCTGCTCCAATGATCTGTTCCGTCTGGCAATCCACGATCGGCTGATAATTGACTTCAAAGCCTTCATAATTGTTTACAATAGCATTACGAAGTGCTGCTACAATTCTTCCTTTTTGCAAAAAGGCCTCATAGTCATCCTGGTCAAAAACATAGAATCCGTTTTTACCCATGCCTTTTGCCTGTTTCAAGGCAAATTCAAACTTTTTGCGGCATTCTTCGGTTCCCTCACAAAATGTTGCTGCATCTATAACACCAATAGAAATAGAAAATATAGCTTCATAATTTTCGGCTATTATGAAATTATGAAGTTTATCTGTAATCTTTTCTTTCAGTGCCACAGCGTCTTCTGCGGAGGAAGCTTCCAGATCCACGATCACATACTGATCCGCTACCAGATGGTAAATTCTCTGCTTGTCTGAAAGGCATTCCTTCATACAGCCGGCTACGCTTTTCAGGATATAATTACCATAATCAGCTCCCCTGGAGCTATTGATCGCTCCAAAATCATCAATTCCTATATGCATAAAAAATCCCTTGGTAATGGGTTCTTTTTGTGCACGCAGGTAAGCAAGGAATTCCGGACCGCCAAGCAGTCCTGTGACATTATCGGCTCTTTTCCTGTTGCCGGTCTCATTCAGACACCCGACCAGATACTCTGCCTTTCCCTGCTGATCAATGATCACGATACCACGGCAGTTAATCCAGACCGGCATACCTTCTTTATCAAGCCACCTGTAATGAAGATTATGTACATTTTCTCTTCCTTCGCATATATCCGCAAGATGCTTTGCAAGCATCCTGCGGTCTTCCTCATATACTACCTTCATAACTTCATTTGCAGCATCTGTCAGAACATTTTTCGACATATTAAACCGTTTCACAGCTGACTGTGAAATCTCAAAGATATTATTCTGCAGATCAAATATATACAGGTAATCATCCATACATTCTGTAATGATCTGAAATAAGATTTCTGCTGTCTGTTCTCCAAACACTTTAAATATATCATTAATCACAACAAGAACCTTCCTTCCGACAGCTTCACTCTATTCCTGCCATTTTTCTAGAATAGCTTAAAGATATTCACGCGGTCATGCATCTTGGCTGCTCCCTCTGCCAGATTAACACTGATCGCAGTATTCTCTTCGGAGGATGCTGCATTGCCCTGTACTACGCCTGACAGCTGTTCAATTCCCTTGCCGATCTGCTCCAAGGACTCTGCCTGGGAGTTGGCTTTCTCCATGGTGTTCTCTGCAATCTCTGCAAAAGACTCCATATCTGCAATGATCTGATTGAATGCGTCTGCTGTTGTTCTTGTGATCGTATTGCCCTTTTCGATTTCCACTAAGGTCTTATCGATCAGATCTCTTGTAT
>OODP01000042.1_pt1 | contig 129834 bp, 136 predicted proteins | sample 1671011 | NCBI WGS metagenome assembly OODP01 (sample SAMN06348113, study PRJEB24527) | human gut metagenome | biome: human gut; feature: ankylosing spondylitis patient; material: feces | host: Homo sapiens | place: China | collected 2015-10
GAACCTATGATTCAGCGATTGGAAGAAAAATAGGTGCTGGTACATTTAATTATCTACTAATGACGATAGGCGGGGCCCAGTTGAAAGGGAAAGGGACTGCCTGCGAAGCGGTAGAGAGTGGTACTTCATCTGTCAAGACAGATTTTTATTGGAAAATATATTGTAGAATTGGACATGGGTAAGATCATGAAAATAAAAATGAAAATTATATTACTAGTTGGTTCGTTTATAAGCTTATGTTTGAGTAGCTACTGCATTTGCGCTAGAATAAAAAATTTTCAAAAGTTAAAAACAAGAGAACAAACGAAAAATTTGTGGCAAGAAGGGGAGCAACCAAATTATGAGAAGGGTAAAAAAAGTGAAGATAGAGTGTATGAAGGATATTGGGAGTTACCATTTTCTGAAATGGTCTACGCACAGGAAAACACCGTGGAGATGTTGCGAAACGAGTATAGGGATATTTCATTCGAATACCGCTTCCCGGTAGGCGAATGTAAATACAAAAATTATTTTTTAGGGCTTTTAAAAAATGATATTAATTTTCATGAAATATTCGAAGAAAAAGAAGTTTATATTGATGAAACTGGACATTTTGTAACGAAATATTGTACAAAAGATATGAAAGATCTATATTATTACTTATTTGATATGACGGGTGACGGAATTACTGATTTGTGTATATCGGATGAGAGAGAGTTTGTTTATGTAATAAGTTATGATGAGGAAAAGAAAAGACTGACATTGTGGAATGGATTTGATTCCACATGGATCAAACTAAATGGTACATGTGCGGTCAGGTGGGATCGGGAAGGAATAAATCAGATTTATTATGAGTTTGAACCAAATGGAGAATTATTTAGAATGACAGGATTTATGGAAAAAGAATTCCTCAATAAAGAAACTCAAACAGGGGAAACGGCATATATCGTTTCAATGCCATGCTATGAGGGAAATATAGATTCCGAAGAAAAATGGAGAATGATGCATGATCAGGCATATTATGTAAAAGACACTGGCTTTTATTATTTTCGGGTTACAAAAGATCAATATGACCAGTTGACGGGGACATATTTTCGAGCAGAAATGGAAGCCACTCATAATATTAAAAAGGTAAGATACACTTATGATGAAGTGATTAGTGATCTTGAGTGATTAAAATATGCATTTTGCAGGAACGATGTACAGGTTATAATAGCAGAGAGAAGGAGATCAGATGGACTTAAATATTAATTCACCGGCATATTATACCAGTGAGTATGGTGTTGACGATGACATATATTGGATGTGCCGAGAACTGTCATATTATGTCAGGGAGAAGAAATATAGTGATGCAATAAATATTATTGGCATAGTACCAATCGTTGCACCGGCAGCTGTTTTGGAAAAAGGGCTTTGTAAAGCTCATAAGAGGTGCGAACTTAAATCTGGTTTTGCCTCAGTAAGTCTACATATTGATTACGAGGAATATGTTAATGCCGATATTGCCAGAAAGAAAACACTGATTATAAATAATATATTATCGTCAGTAAAAGCTGTTTCTAAAAAGGGCAAGATAGATTATAAACTATTCGAAGAAGACCTTCGGTCGTTCTGCAAAAACAATGATATTACGATTTAAACCTATATATTCCAGCGTTGTACCAAAAGAAGGGCATAGCCAACGACTTTATCGTTGCTGTGCCCTTCCCTTAAAAATATTTACTCTGCCAGTTCTTCCCACTGTTCATATAATTTTTCCAATTGTTCCTGGCAGGCAGTCTGCTCTTTAGTCAGCTCCTGCAATTTTGCCACCTGGGTGCCGATGGCGGGATCGGACATTTCGGTGTCAATCTCGGAGACACGGGCTTCCAGTCTGGCAATCTGTTCTTCACATTTTTTCAGGTCGTTTTCTTTCTTGCGGAGTCGTGCCTGTTCTTCTTTCTGGGCTTTCCAGTCCAGCTTAACTTCGGATTCTGCAACCTTAGCGGCAACTGTGTTATCTGCGTCAGCACTCTGCGGAGTACTGGCTTCTATGGCAGCCATTACGGTGTCGTGCTTTTCCAGATAGTAGTCATAATTTCCAACATAACTTACGAATTGTCCCTCTGTCAGATCCAGGATCCTGTGGGCGGTACGGTTGATGAAGTAACGGTCGTGGGAGACATACAATATGGTCCCTTCGTAACCGTTCAGGGCATCCTCCAGAATCTCCTTGGACATGATATCTAAGTGGTTCGTCGGCTCATCCAGGATGAGGAAGTTCGCGTTGGAGAGTACCAGCTTGGCGAGAGACACGCGTCCGCGCTCACCGCCGCTCAGATCACTGATGCGCTTGAACACATCCTCACCGGTGAAGAGGAAAGCCGCCAGTACATTGCGGATCTGGGTATTGTTCAGGTAAGGATAATCGTCCGAGATCTCTTCAAACAATGTCTTCTCGCTGTGGAGCACGTGATGCTCCTGATCGTAATAGCCGATCTCAACATTGGAACCTAGGCGGAAAGTGCCCTGATCTGCGGGGACGAGACCGTTTAAGATCTTAAGCAAAGTGGTCTTGCCGCTGCCATTATCACCGATGATCGCCACGTGTTCGCCGCGCTTGATCTCGAAATTGACATTGGTAAAAAGCTTATGGGAGTCAAAGCTTTTGGACAGATGCTCCACAGTCAGCACATCATTGCCACTTAAGATCCGGGGCATCAGTGTCAGCTTCATATCCGTGCGGACCTCGGAGGGTTTTTCGATGACCTCGATCTTGTCCAGCATTTTCTCACGGCTTTCCGCCCGTTTGATGGACTTTTCCCGGTTGAAGGATTTTAATTTTTCGATGACCTCTTCCTGATGTTTGATCTCACGCTGCTGGTTCATATAGGCATTCCAGGCAGCAACGCGCAGCTGTTCCTTTTTTACGGCATAATCGGAGTAATTGCCCATAAAGGTTGTAGCCTTGGACTGGTCGATCTCGATGACTTTCCCGGCGATCCGGTCCAGAAAATACCGGTCGTGGGAGACGATGAGAACGGCTCCCTTGTAATTCAACAGATAAGTCTCCAGCCAGGCGATGGAATTCATATCTAAGTGGTTCGTCGGCTCGTCCAGGATGATGAGATCAGGGTTCTGTAACAGAAGCCGTCCTAACGCCACACGGGTCTTCTGACCGCCGGAGAGTGTGGCAACCGGCTTGGAGAATTCATCTTCGGTAAATCCCAGTCCCTTTAACACACCGACCAGCTCACTGCGGTAGAGATAGCCGCCGCCGGTCTCGAAAGCATGGGTGAGAGAGGTGTACTGCTTCATAAGGTCTTCCAGCGCATCTCCTTCGGCATGCTTCATATTGTTTTCGCATTCCCGGATCTTTTCCTCCAGGCGCAGCAGATCCGCCTTGACAGATAACAGTTCCTCGTAAATGGTGTGAGAGGTGTCCACAGTGCTGTTCTGTGCAAGGTATCCCAGGGTCTTGTCCCTCGCCAGAACCACCTGCCCGTCATCGGGAGTCATTTCCCCTACGATGATGCGGAGCAGTGTCGTTTTCCCGGCACCGTTGATGCCCACGATGGCAGCTTTTTCATGATCCTCTATATGAAAAGAGACATTTTTCAATACCTGATTTTCTACAAATGCTTTTGAAATATTCTGACAAGATAATATCATGGTAGTAAGTATCCTTTATTTCCAACCCACGGAGACCGGGCTTTTTAAATTTCATTGTAACGAAAAGAAGAAAACCTGTCAATTCATTGACAAGTTTTTAACACATGGTGTATACTAAAAAAAACGGAGGTGAAAGTATTGGAAGTAAAAGAAATTTCACAGGCTGTGATTGGCAGACTGCCCAGATACTTTCGATATTTGGGGGAATTGAAGGATGAAGGTGTGGAACGTATCTCTTCGCAGGAACTTTCCGGACTGATGAAGGTGACCGCATCCCAGATACGTCAGGATTTTAATAATTTCGGCGGTTTCGGCCAGCAGGGCTATGGATATAATGTAGAATCTCTGTATCGTGAGATCGGTAAGATCTTAGGACTGGATAAGCAGCATAATTTCGTCATCATTGGAGCAGGCAATCTGGGAAGAGCGCTGGGCAATTATATGAACTTCGAACGTCGTGGATTTATCTTCAAGGGAATGTTCGATGCGAACCCGGAACTGGTGGGTAAGGATGTCCGCGGTGTGAAGGTCATGCCCATGGATCAGCTGGAATCCTTTATCCGGGAGAATGACATCGATATCGCTGTGCTGACGATTCCAAAGACCAGTGCTGTGGAAGTGGCAGATAAGCTGGTGGCTAACGGGATCCGTGCTATCTGGAATTTCGCTCATGTGGATCTGAATGTTCCCGAGGGAATTCAGGTGGAGAACGTGCATCTGTCCGACAGCTTAATGAAGCTATCCTATAATATTAACCGTTACAGTTCAGACATGAAATAAGCAAGCGTATGATTGCTTATTTCATAGGCGGAGTGTCTGAAAATGAATAAAAGGAAAAGTCGCAAGGCGATGACGGATGCGAAGCAGCCGCTTTTATGAATTTCAGCGCACCGAGAAATAATACAACATGAAGTAAGGCATCAAAGGAGTGATATTATGGGCAACGGTAACGCAGAAGAAAATGCACAGGACCGACAGGCTGCTTTCAAAGGTGCATTGACGGGAAAGCATCTGCCCGTACTCACCCTGGATAATAAATGGTATCGGTTGTTGAATAAGACCGGTTCCGTTCCGCTAAAAGAAACGGAAGATGCCCTGAATCAGCTGTTGAAACGACAAGGTAAGCTCAATACCGAGTCGAAGGATATCCGGAATCTGAAAAAGAAGCTGATGAAAGAGATCGTTCCTATGGTGGATGAGGCGGAACAGCAGGGCGAAAACAGTAAGCTGAACAAACAGATCGAGGATCATAAGCGCCTGATCGAGGAATGCAATGAGAAGCTGGAAGCATACGAAGATGAGTTAAAAGATATCCCCAGAGAGATCGAAAGAATAAATCTTCAGCTTATGATGTTTACTATGGACTGCTGCTATGATATTATGAAGGATAATGACAAACAGATCAAAGAGACTGCGGAGTGGGTGGGTGCGATCCGTATCGAACTGAAAAAACGTCTGATCGAAAAACAGCAGATGGAACAGCAGAATCAGGAGATCTACAACTACATGCATGATATTTTTGGTGCAGAAGTGGTCAATCTGTTTGACATGAAATATAATCCGGAGCAAAAATAGTATGAGATATCTGGTAACTGCACAGGAAATGAAGCAATACGATAAAAATACCATAGAGTACCTCGGCATCCCGGGGCCGGTTCTGATGGAAAGAGCGGCTCTGGCTGCGGAGGATTTTCTGAAAGAGCGCTTTGATGCCGTGAAGGAACGGACAAAAGTGCTCATTTTTGCTGGTATGGGAAATAACGGAGGAGACGGTCTGGCTTTGGCGAGACTTCTTGCGGCGGACGGTTATACGGTAGCGGTACGACTTGTGGGAGATCCGGAGAAAGCCACAGAGCAATGGAAGAGCCAGTGGCAGACCCTGCAACATTTTCCGGTGAAGACAGACAGTAATACGCAGGCAGATGAATATAATGTGATTGTAGATGCCTTGTTCGGTGTAGGATTGAGCCGCCCGGTGGAAGGCATCTATGCGGAAGCCGTAGAAGAGATGAATGTGGCGGAAGGATTTAAGCTGGCACTGGATGTTCCCAGTGGGATCTGCTCGGACACCGGACGGGTGCTTGGTTGTGCTTTCCTGGCAGATGCAACGATTACTTTTGGTTTCTGCAAGAGAGGCCTTGTAATGTATCCGGGAACCGATTATGCCGGGCAGGTACACATTGCAAATGTGGGGATCGGACCGGAGAGCTTTCTGGGACAGAGCCCGGAGATGTATACTTATGACAGCTGTGAACAGCATCTGCCGGACAGAACATCCTCCGGGAATAAGGGAACCTTCGGCAAAGCTTTGCTGGTGGCTGGGAGCAACGGCATGGCCGGAGCAGCAATCCTGGCGGCAAGAGCGGCGTATCGTACCGGAGCCGGTATGGTAAAAGTAATCACCGCAGAGGAGAACCGGCAGATCTTACAGCAGGGAATTCCGGAGGCTTTGTACGGATCCTGCAGACAGCTGTCCGAGAGCATGGAATGGGCGGATGTTATTGCTGTCGGTCCCGGCATCGGCAGAGAGGAACAGGCACTGGAATGCCTGAAAAAAGTAGTGGAAAAGAGCAGAAAACCATTAGTGATGGATGCGGATGCACTGAATCTTCTGGCGGAAGAAAACGGTAAGGAATTGGCAGAGAAGCTGCGTACCCAGGGGGCAGAAGGCAGAATTATCATTCTGACTCCACATGTGGGAGAATTGTCCAGACTGCTTGCGAAGACCATCCCGGAATGCAAGAAGGAGCTTCCGGAGTGTGGCAGAGAACTGGCAGAACGGTTTCACGGTGTGGCGGTTGCCAAGGATGCAAGAACGATTGTATGTAAAGAACAGGGAGAATTTTATCTGAATACTACAGGCAACAGCGGTATGGCCACTGCGGGCAGCGGAGATGTCCTGACGGGTGTGATCCTGGGACTTTTAGCTCAGGGTATGAATGCAATTGATGCAGCTGTTAACGGTGTGTATCTCCATGGCAGAGCCGGTGAGCTGGCGGCAAAGCTCCATACGGAGTATGGGGTAATGGCGGGAGATATTGCGGATTGCCTGATGAAAGACTATGATGAGAAAGAAAGTGTGAAGAAATGATAAGCAAACTACAGGAAAAGATGAATTCCTACCAACGAGTATGGGCGGAAATAGATCTGGATGCCATTTGGGAGAATATGATCCATATGAAGGAAAATATTGCCCCGGAGACGAAGATACTGGCGGTCATAAAGACGGACGGTTACGGACACGGCGGTGTTCCCATTGCCAGAATGCTGGAGGATGTGGATTTTATGTTCGGCTATGCGGCAGCTACCTACGAGGAGGCACATGTCCTCAGGGAAGCCGGTGTGAAGAAACCGATCCTGATCCTGGGATATACTTTTCCTTATTGTTATGAGGAAATGATCCGGGAAGAGATCCGCCCGGCAGTGTATCGCAGGGATACCGTGGAAGAACTGGCAGAGGCCGCAGCAAAGGCCGGTAAGAAAGCCAAAGTGCATATCAAAGTGGATACCGGCATGGGAAGGATCGGTATCACTCCGGATGACGAAGGGCTGGATTTTGTAAAATTTGTCATGGAACATCCCGGACTGGAAGTGGAAGGTATCTTTACCCACTTTGCAAAATCGGATGAAGCGGATAAGACTTCTGCCAACCATCAGCTGGAACTGTTTCAGAATTTTATTGATAGAATACAGTCGGAACTGGGACTGGAGATTCCGGTAAAGCATTGTTCCAACAGTGCGGCAATTCTGGAAATGCCCCAGGCCAACATGGATATGGTACGGGCGGGAATCACGACCTACGGTTTATATCCTTCCGAAGAAGTAAGTAAGGATATTGTACCTCTGCGGGCTGCAATGTCTCTCTACAGTCATATCATTTACTGCAAGACGATCCATGCGGGGCAGAGTGTCAGCTACGGTGGATTGTTTACCGCAACAAAAGATACCAGAGTAGCCACCATCCCTGTAGGATATGGAGACGGGTATCCCAGAAGCCTGTCGGGAAAAGGCTACGTGCTGATCCACGGGAAAAAGGCCCCCATCCTCGGAAGGGTCTGCATGGACCAGTTCATGGTGGATATTTCCGGAATTCCCGGAGCCATGGAGGGCGATAAGGTGACGCTCCTTGGCGCGGATGGTCAGGAGCGGATCACGGCGGAAGAACTGGGAGAACTTTCCGGTAGATTCAATTATGAGTTTGTCTGCACACTGGGAAAACGAATTCCCAGAGTCTACCGTCGAAATGGTGAGATCACAGAAGTAAAAGATTATTTTGAAAATTTCTGACGGATCTAAAGTGTTCGTATAACTCCGGAAGAATCGGCAATACTTATGTTAAATCGCTGATGAAGGAGTAGAAATGAGAAGAGGAGATATCTATTACGCAGATTTGAGACCGGTCATCGGCTCGGAGCAGGGCGGCATCCGGCCGGTGCTGATCATCCAGAACGATGTGGGGAACAAACACAGTCCCACCGTGATCTGCGCTGCAATCACCTCAAAGATGAACAAGGCGAAGCTGCCTACGCATATTGAACTGAATGCCCGCCGCTACGATATGGATAAAGATTCCGTAGTGCTGCTGGAACAGTTGCGCACCATCGATAAAAAGAGGCTGAAAGATAAGGTATGCCATCTGGACGGAGACATTATGCGGAGAGTGAACCGGGCACTGAAAGTCAGCCTGGAGCTGGATACATAGCCCGATGCATAGTGTATCCGAAAATAGGATAAAATACGAAAGGATGAAATAAAATATGGACATGAGTGGGCCTGTGGCCATTTTTCTCTTTTTCCTGCTGTTGCTGGTGGATATGTTTTTCTATGGATTTGATGCCGCCATCGACAATCTGAATGAAAAGGAGATCCTACATAAAGCAGAGGAAGAAAAGGATCGCCGGTCCATGCGGCTGAGTGAAATGATCAGCCGTCCGGGGATCTATATCAATACGGTACAGTTGGTTATTACGCTGATCAATATTTTAATGGGAGCTTTTTATCTGAATATCTGGCTGCAGACCATTGACAAGGGACTTCATGTGATCAATGTGGGAGGCATGTCTCTGGAGAATGTGCCTACGGGAGTGCTTTCAGGGATTGCCACGGTATTGTCTTTTATTGCCATGATCTATATCCTGTTGACTTTCGGTGTGCTGATTCCCCGGAAAATGGCATCCAGACAGCCGGAGAAGTGGGCGTATGCCTGTATTGACCCGATTTATATTATCACCAGACTGCTGGCACCCCTGACGGGGCTGGTGAATCTGACAGCCAAGGGAATCCTGTTCCTCTTCGGTGTCCGCAACAATACGGATGAAAATGATGTGACCGAGGAAGAGATCATCAATATGGTGCAGGAAGGTCATGAGCAGGGTGTCATTCAGGCCAGTGAGGCGGAGATGATCTCCAACATTTTCGAATACGGAGACAAGGAAGCCCAGGATATCATGACACATCGTGGAAGTATCGTGGCCATTGATGGTGAGACGAAACTGAAAGATGCCATTGCTTCCATGCTGGGAGGCAAGAACAGCCGTTACCCTGTGTATGAGGAGAATATTGATCATATCATCGGTATCCTGCATCTGAAGGATGCCATGCGGTTCCATATCAGTGATGACAAGCTGGACCTGCCTATCGCAAAACTGGACGGGCTGCTCAGAGAGCCTTATTTTGTGCCGCAGACGAAAAATATCGATGAACTGTTCAAGGAAATGCAGTCCCAGAAGCTGCAGATGGCCATTGTGGTAGACGAATACGGACAGACCGACGGACTGATCGCCATGGAGGATATTCTGGAGGAGATCGTCGGCAATATCATGGATGAGTATGATGAGGATCAGGAATACATCAAGAACCGTGGCAAGGGCGAATATGTCATGGAAGGCAAGACTCCGTTAAAGGAAGTGGAAGAGCTTCTGGGTATTACCTTCGACGAGGAAGAATTCGAGACTTTGAACGGTTTCCTGATCTCCAGACTGGACCGGATCCCGGAACCGGACGAGCAGTTCGATGTGGACTATAAGGGATACAACTTTAAAATCCTTTCCGTGGTCAAAAAAATGATAGGAAGTGTGTTGGTCCGGAAGCTTCCGGAGGAAAAAACACCGCAGAATGCAGAAGACGGACAATCAGTGCTTGAAGAAAAAAGAAAATAATGCTATGATAAAAAGAGCGTTATTGCGTAAAGACTACGCATACAAAGAGAAAGAAACTTTAAGTTCAAAGGAGTAACAAAAATGTCAGGACATTCCAAATTTGCTAATATTAAGCATAAAAAAGAAAAGAACGATGCTGCAAAGGGTAAGATTTTTACCATTATCGGCCGTGAGATCGCAGTCGCTGTAAAAGAGGGCGGTCCCGATCCCGCCAACAATTTCAAACTGGCAACCGTTATTGCCAAGGCAAAAGCCAACAACATGCCCAACGACACCATCGAGCGCGGTATCAAGAAGGCAGCCGGAGATGTGGGCAATGTAAACTATAAGTATGTGACTTACGAAGGTTACGGCCCCAACGGTATCGCCATCATCGTAGATGCACTTACCGACAACACCAACCGTACCGCTGCCAACGTAAGAAGCGCATTCACCAAGGGACAGGGTAATGTAGGTACTCCCGGATGTGTATCCTTTATGTTCGATAAGAAGGGACAGATCATCGTGGACAAGGAAGAATGTGATATGGAAGCGGACGATCTGATGATGATCGCTTTGGATGCCGGAGCGGAAGATTTCTCCGAAGAGGATGACAGCTTCGAGATCCTGACTGATCCCGATAACTTCGAAGAGGTACGCAAGGCTCTGGAAGATGCCGGAATTCCCATGATCAGTGCAGAAGTTACCATGATTCCCCAGAATTATGTAACACTGACCGATGAGACTGCAGTGAAGAACTTACAGAGAACCCTGGAACTGCTGGAAGATGATGATGACGTTCAGGCAGTATATCATAACTGGGACGAATAAATTGAAAGGTTAGGGGTAACAGCATGGAGAAACTTGCAATTGTAGTTCCTTGTTATAATGAAGAAGAGGTGTTAAAGATTGCTTCCGAGGCACTGAGGGGTGTGCTGGATGATCTGATCCATAAGGGAAAGATCGCGGAAGACAGTTTTATTCTGTTTGTAAATGATGGCAGTAAGGATCGTACCTGGGAGCTGATCGAAGAAGAGCATCAGGCACATCCGGTGCAGGTATGCGGTGTAAAGCTGGCCGGCAATGTGGGACATCAGTTCGCACTGACTGCCGGACTAATCACTGCCATGGATCTGTCTGATGTGACGGTTTCCATTGATGCAGATCTGCAGGATGATGTAGCTGTGATCGAGGAAATGATCGATAAGTTCCACAACGGCTGTGATATCGTATACGGTGTCCGTAAGGAGCGTAAGACCGATACTTTCTTCAAACGTACCACGGCGCAGGGATTTTATAAAGTCATGGAAATGATGGGGGTCAAGACTGTTTACAATCATGCGGATTTCCGACTGATGTCCAAGCGCGCGGTAGAACAGTTCTCCAAGTATCAGGAGACCAATCTGTTCTTAAGAGGTATGATGCCTTTGATCGGTTATCAGACGGACTGTGTATACTATGACCGTAAGGAAAGAGTGGCCGGTGAGTCCAAGTATCCTCTGAAGAAGATGCTTGCATTGGCATTCAACGGTATTTCTTCCTTCAGTGTGAAGCCTATCAGTATGATCCTGGGTGCCGGTATGATCATTGTGGCCTTAAGCCTTCTGGCAGCTATTTATGCGCTGATCTCTTATTGTACCGGACATGTGGTACCGGGCTGGACTTCCCTGATCCTGTCCATCTGGTTCCTGGGTGGTATTCAGTTAATGGCCATCGGACTGGTGGGCCAGTATATCGGCAAGATTTACATTGAGGTAAAACATCGTCCCAGATATAACATCGAAAAGGTACTGAAATAATGAATTATAAAAAGAATGTAATAAGTGTAATACTGTGGTTACTTTCTGCAATTATGGCGGGAACCGGAGCGATGATGGTCACTATGCCAAGCGCTCCGGAGGAATCCCAATGGATCGGCCTTGTGATAGCAGGTGTATGGCTTGCTGTCACAGGGCTTGTTGCTTTTCTGCTGTCAAGAGGACTGCAAAAGAGCAGAGAGAAAAAAACAAACGTAGATAATCGGCAGACTGCACTTGTGGTCGAAGGAATCCTCACAGTGCTGTTGGTAGCGGCGGGGATTGTCCTGAGGATTCGTGAAATCCAGCTGATGGATCTGGATGTAGCGGCGGAGGATGTCTGGTTTGATACGGTCCGAGTGACAACACAGACGCAGATCCCACAGGTAGTACATGGCGCGGTTTATCTGTATCTGCAGATACTGCACGGGCTTTTGCTGCTCCTCGGCAATAAGATCACCGTGGCACTCGGATTCCAGGCGGGCTTACAGATTCTTGGCTGGATTCTTTGTTATTTTGCGGTCCGCCGATTAACTGGACCGGCTGCGGCAGTTACGGCGCTGGGATTTGGAATGCTCTGGCCATTGTGCTGGAAGGTAGTAGTATTGGGACCGGAGGAACTTTATCAGATGTTATGGATGATAGGCCTGTGTCTGGTTGCGGCAGCACTGAATACCTTCCGACGAAAAGGTGAACAGAAGGGCGTCCGCCCGATTCTCAGTTTTTTTATCGCTGGTGTGGCAATGGGAGTGCTGACCTATCTGGATATCACGGGTTTATTACTGTATCTTCCGATACTTTCGGTTTTTGCACTGGAGACAGCGGAAGAGGAAACTGTGGGATTTTTACATAGAATGTGGGCAGCATTACTGGCAGCTTTCGGAGGCGCAGTCGGATTCTTTGTTTCAATCGCAGTAGACGCCTGTGTCAGCGGGAAACTTATGGGAAATGTTCTCACTGCATGGGGACGGCTGTTCCAACCGTCTGCTTTTTCCTGGCCGGTTGCAATTTACGACGGTACTATGACGACCGGAGCGGATACTGTGGTAGCCGGCAAGATTCTGATCTTTTTATTGGTAACAATGCAAATTCTCGGTGTATTTGGTTTCTGGTGTCAGAAACGCAGAGAACGTCAGAGTATCTGGATCCTTTTGTGGATTGTGTTGGAGTTACTGATGACGTTTCAGATCACAACCCCGGATATTCAGGGAATGTGGATGCATGTCCGGCTTCGTTATCTTCTCATTGGAGCCGGAGTACAAAGCCTGATTCCCTATGTGACCATGATGCAGGAAAAAGAAAGGGAGAGTACGGAAACGGTGAAACGCAGATCCCGGCTGAAAGTACAGGATCTGGAGACCGAGGAATTCCCGGAGGAAGAGCCAGCGGATTTCCAGGAAGAGCCTGTAGAAACGGAAAAAATACAGCTGATCGAAAATCCACTGCCCCTGCCGAAAAAGCATGTGCCTAAGGTACTGGATTATAAGCTGGATAATGACGATGACAGTGATTTTGATTATCCGGTAGCGGATGACGATGATTTTGATCATTAAAAATCTGTTGGTTTCCTAATGAAATGTTGGATTGACGGACATACTAAAAGACGATACGAGAGGTGGAATGCCTTTGTGTCGTCTTTTTTTGTTATTTAAATTTTCAAAATCATAAAATCATTGAAACTGGGAGGAAACAGGCCATGCAGAATCAGAAAGATAACAATCAGAACAAGAATGAAGCGCCGAAGACCGAGGCGGAAGAACACAGAGACGAAAGAATTGAAAAAACGGGACAACTGACGCTGTCGGATGCGGCATCCGGGGAAAAGATCCATCTGCTGACCATTATCGGTGAAATCGAAGGGCATGATAATCTCTCCGGTAATTCGAAGACTACGAAATATGAGCATATCCTGCCACAACTGGCAGCCATCGAAGACAGTGAAGAAATAGGCGGTGTGCTGGTACTTTTAAATACCATGGGCGGAGATGTGGAGGCGGGACTGGCTATTGCAGAGATGCTGGCATCTTTAAGCAAACCCACCGTATCCCTGGTGCTGGGTGGCAGTCATTCCATCGGGGTGCCTATTGCGGTGAGTTGTGACTATTCCTTCATCGTACCCACTGGAACCATGGTGATACATCCGGTAAGAATGAATGGCATGGTGATCGGTGTGCCCCAGACCTTTGAATATTTTAAACTGATCCAGGATCGGATCACGGGCTTTGTATGCAAACACTGTAAAATCAGCCGGACAAAACTGGAAGAACTCATGATGGAGACCGGATTCTTAACGAAGGATGTGGGAAGCATTCTGGTGGGAGAAGAAGCGGTGAACCACGGTATTATTGACGAAGTGGGAGGTATCGACCGGGCCATCTGCAGGCTTCGGAAGATGATCGAAGGGAACAGAAAAAGGGATGACAAGGCCATGGAAAAATGATATACTTCTAATTATGACTATAATGAAGTTAGGAGTATGATGACATGGCATCTTCATCAGGCAAAAGAACATCATCTTCCAATAGGACGAGAAAAAGTACCACAAACAGCCGCAGCAGGCAGGCGCAGAGAACAGCACAGGACAGTGAACTGTTCCATGAGATCGGTCTGATCGTTTTGTTTGTGGTAATGGTGATATTATTTTGTTGTAATTTTGGTATTATCGGCCCGGTCGGCAATGCGGTCAGCGGGGTCTTATTCGGTATCTTTGGATTTACTGCATATATAGCACCTATTGTGATATTTCTGGCTGTGGCTTTCTGGTTCGCCAATGAGGGGAACCCTACCGCTGTACGCAAAATGATTGCAGGTGTCGTATTGTTTCTGATGCTCGGTGTGATCTGTGATCTGATCGCCAGGACTGCCGGCTCTATGGAACAGTATGATATCAAACTGTTATATACAAACTGCAGTACCGGTAAAAAGGGCGGAGGTATTCTGGCAGGAAGTATCTGCTATCTGTTGCTGCATTATCTGGAGACGGTAGGAACGGTTCTGGTGGTCTTATTGTGTTCTGTGATCAGTCTGATCCTGGTAACGGAGCGTTCTTTCTTAAACAGTATGCGAAACGGTGGTGACCGGATCCGGGAACTGTCCAGAGAGGATGCAGTGCGCAGACGGGAAAATGCACAGATCCGCAGACAGGAACAGGAGGAACGTAATTCCCAGAGAGAGGAAGCCCGTCGTATCCGGGAAGAGGAACGACGGATCCGTGAGGAAGAGCGCAGACTCCGTGCGGAAGAGAAAGAGAATGAGCAGATCTTAAACGCCATTCCCCGCAGAGAGAAAAAAGTCAGCGGTGTTATGATGGACACTTCCCTGAAAAAGCAGGAGGCACAGCCTGTGGGAAGACGGGAAGATATTCATGAGATCGTTTATGAAGAGGATGCACAGGAGATTCCTGTTGTGGAAGAGACCAGAGTGACCTCCAGCGATTTTGATAAGATCAAGGTAACGGGAATGCATCAGGTGACCATGCAAGAGGCCGCAGCAGAAGAACCTTACGAGGAGATCCCCGTGGAGGAAGTGACCAGTGCTGCTACCTTCAAAAAACCTTTTGAACGCAGAGAATCCTGGCAGGAGGAGGCAGCACTCCTGACACCTCAGGCGGAATCTATCCGGATTCACAAGGAAGATATCCCGGAGACTGAGCCTGTCGTGCGGGAATCTGCAGAGACAGCAACGACGGAAAGCCGCATACGACCGAAAATCACGGCACCGGAGCCACCAAAGGGTAATTCTCCGGCAGAGGATCAGATACATAAGGATATTGCGAAAGCGGCCAAACAGCCTCCGGCAGAATACCGGATTCCGCCTCTGAGCCTGTTACAGAAGGGAAAAGCAGCTACCGGAGATTCCTCCAGAGAATTGAAAGAGACCGCCATGCGCTTGCAGCAGACGTTAAATACTTTCGGTGTAAAGGTAACGATTACCGATATCAGCCAGGGTCCCAGTGTTACCCGCTATGAACTACAGCCGGAACAGGGCGTAAAGGTATCCAAGATCGTAGGCCTGGCAGATGATATCAAGCTGAATCTGGCGGCAACGGATATTCGTATTGAGGCACCGATCCCCGGAAAGGCAGCTATCGGTATCGAAGTCCCGAACAAAGAGAACATGACAGTAGCACTCCGGGATCTGTTAGAGAGCAAAGAGTTTCAGGAGTTTAATTCCAATATTGCATTTGCCGTAGGTAAGGATATCGCTGGCAAGACTGTGGTGGCGGATATTGCCAAGATGCCTCATATGCTGATCGCCGGAGCTACCGGTTCCGGTAAGTCCGTATGCATTAATACGCTGATCATGAGTATTTTGTACAAGGCGCATCCGGATGATGTGAAGCTGATCATGGTGGATCCGAAGGTCGTGGAACTGAGTGTCTATAACGGCATTCCTCATCTGCTGATCCCGGTAGTGACAGATCCCAAGAAAGCATCTGCTGCATTGCACTGGGGCGTCAGTGAGATGGAAGACCGTTATCGGAGGTTTGCCGATTATAATGTCCGTGATCTGAAGGGATATAACAAGAAAATAGAGACTATGCCTGTTCCGGAAGGAGAGGAAGCACCGAAGAAGATGCCGCAGATCGTCATTATCGTGGACGAGCTGGCGGATCTGATGATGGTATGCCCCGGCGAAGTGGAGGAATCTATCTGTCGTCTGGCACAGTTGGCCAGAGCCGCAGGTATCCATCTGATCATCGCTACCCAGCGACCCAGTGTGGATGTCATCACCGGACTGATCAAGGCCAATATGCCCAGTCGTGTGGCATTCTCCGTATCCAGCGGTGTGGATTCACGAACGATCCTGGATATGAACGGTGCGGAGAAATTGCTTGGTAAAGGCGATATGTTATTCTACCCGCAGGGTTATTCCAAACCGGCCAGAGTACAGGGCGCTTTTGTGTCCGACAAGGAAGTATCCGATGTGGTGGATTATCTCAAGAACCAGGCACTGGGCAATACCTATAGCAACTATGCAGAAGATATTGAAGAGAAGATCAAAAATATCGGCTCGTCAGGTGGTTCCTCCGGAAGCGGCTCTGGTGGCGGTAACGACAGAGACGAATATTTTGAGGAGGCCGCAAGGTTTATTATTGATAAAGACAAGGCCAGCATCGGCATGTTGCAGCGTGTGTTGAAAATCGGTTTCAACCGTGCTGCCAGAATCATGGATCAGCTTTGCGAATACGGCGTGGTAGGTGAAGAAGAAGGCACTAAACCCAGAAAAGTACTTATGAGCATGGAACAGTTCGAACAGCTGTTGGAGGAAATCTGACATTCGTTCGAGACTGTCTGAATAAACGGAGGGAAAAAGGACATGAAAACAGATATTGAAATCGCACAGGAAGCGGTAATGGAGCCCATCACCAAAGTGGCTGAAAGTATTGGCATTGAAGCAGATGACCTGGAACTTTACGGAAAATACAAGGCAAAGCTTTCCGAAGAATTTTTACGTAAGATCCAGGATCGTCCCAATGGGAAACTGATTCTGGTAACAGCTATCAACCCAACTCCTGCAGGAGAGGGTAAGACCACGACCACTGTTGGGCTGGGAGAAGCTTTCGGCAGAATGGGCAAAAAGGCTGTAATTGCGCTCAGAGAGCCGTCCTTAGGCCCCTGCTTTGGTATCAAAGGTGGAGCTGCCGGCGGCGGCTATGCACAGGTAGTGCCTATGGATGAACTGAATCTGCATTTTACCGGTGATTTTCATGCCATCACCTCTGCCAACAACCTGTTGGCTGCGTTGCTGGACAATCATATCCAGCAGGGCAATGATCTGGGCATCGATACCCGGCAGATCGTGTGGAAGCGCTGTGAGGACATGAATGACAGAGTCCTTCGTAATATTGTGGTAGGACTTGGCAACAAGACAGACGGCTTTGTCAGAGAGGATCATTTTGTCATTACCGTAGCCAGTGAGATCATGGCGATCCTGTGTCTGGCAGACGATATGAAGGATCTGAAGGAGCGCCTGTCCAGAATCGTTGTGGCTTACAACTATCAGGGTGAGCCGGTGACCGCCGGTCAGCTGAAAGCAGTCGGTGCCATGGCAGCACTGTTAAAGGATGCCATCAAGCCCAATCTGATCCAGACCTTAGAGCATACTCCAGCATTGGTACACGGAGGTCCGTTTGCCAACATCGCTCACGGATGTAACTCCGTCAGAGCTACTAAGGCAGCCATGAAGATGGCAGACTATTGCATCACGGAAGCCGGCTTCGGTGCGGATCTGGGAGCAGAGAAATTTTTCGATATCAAATGTCGTAAGGCAGGACTTACTCCTGATGCAGTGGTACTGGTAGCAACCATCCGTGCACTGAAATACAACGGTGGCGTTGCAAAGGCGGATCTGGGAGCAGAGAATCTGGAAGCGTTGAAAAAAGGTATTGTGAATCTGGAGAAACATATTGAGAATCTTCAGAAATATGGTGTGCCTGTAGTGGTTACCCTGAACTCTTTTATCACCGACAGTGAGGCGGAGACCGCTTATGTCAGAGAATTCTGTGAGACAAGAGGCTGTGAGTTCGCACTCTCCGAAGTGTGGGAGAAAGGCGGAGAGGGTGGAATCGCTCTGGCTGAGAAAGTATTAAAAGCAATCGACGAAAAAGAGAACCACTTCCATGTTTTATATGAAAATGAACTGTCTCTTCAGGATAAGATCAAAAAGATCGCGCAGGAGATCTACGGAGCGTCTGATGTAGTGTTTGCTCCGGCGGCAGCAAAACAGTTAAAGAGACTGACGGAACTTGGCTTTGGTGATCTGCCGGTATGTATGGCAAAGAACCAGTATTCTCTGTCAGATGATCCTACGTTACTGGGAAGACCTTCCGGTTTTGAATTGAATGTAAGAGAGGTCTATGTGTCTGCCGGTGCCGGTTTTGTTGTAGTGCTCACCGGTGCGGTCATGACCATGCCAGGCCTGCCCAAGGCTCCAGCTGCTTACAATATCGATGTGGATGACAGCGGCAGGATCGTAGGCTTGTTCTAGTAAGGAGGAAAGTGTCTCATGGCACAGTTAATAGATGGAAAAGTTATTTCCGCACAGATTAAAGATGAAGTCAAAGAAAAAATCGCAGGGTTAAAAGAGCAGGGCTGCGAAGTAACGCTGGTGGTGATCCAGGTAGGTGCGGATCCCGCATCTTCCGTATATGTCCGCAACAAGAAAAAGGCCTGCGAATATGTAGGTATCCGGTCTCTGGCATATGAACTTCCAGAGGAGACAACAGAGGAAAAATTACTGGAGCTGATCCGGGAATTAAATGACAGAACCGATGTCAACGGCATTCTGGTGCAGCTGCCGTTACCGAAACATATTGACGAAGAAAAGGTACTGGATTCCATTTCTCCTTTAAAGGATGTAGACGGATTTCATCCCCAGAATGTCGGTGCACTCTGCATCGGCAAGCCGGGCTTTGTGTCCTGTACTCCTGCAGGAGTCATACAGCTGCTGAAGCGTTCCGGTATTGAGATCGCCGGAAAAGAGTGTGTGGTGGTAGGCAGAAGTAATATCGTCGGCAAGCCCATGGCATTGTTGCTGCTTCGGGAGAACGGTACGGTGACGGTGGCTCACAGCCGTACCAAAGATCTGAAAGAAGTAACCAAAAGAGCGGATATTCTGGTGGTGGCTGTCGGCAAGCCGAAGATGATCACGGCAGAATATGTAAAAGAGGGTGCGGTTGTCATTGACGTGGGAATTCACCGCAACGAAGAAAACAAGTTGTGCGGTGATGTGGACTTTGACAGTGTGGAGCCTGTATGCAGCGCCATTACTCCGGTTCCCGGCGGCGTAGGTCCTATGACCATAGCTATGCTGATGAATAACTGCCTGGAATCGGTATCCTTGCAGGCAGTAAGAGGATAATTATATGAAGTGTCCGAATTGCGGGGCGGAAATGAAAGAAGGTACGCTTTACTGCGAGCACTGTGGGGAGGATATCCATATTGTTCCCGATTTTGAACCGGAAATTGAATACAATATGGAGCAGACTCTGCATGATATTGCCAGGGAAATGACACCGGAAGAAGATGCCACGGACGATCAGGATGCACAGCAGAGCATGACGGAATTGCAGGACTGGGATGAAGAACCGCTGGAAAATACGGCAAAACATCCCTTTCGCTGGAAATTCATTGTGCTGATCCTGGTGCTTGCGGTAGTAGCGGTGGTATGTACCGGTTTCGGAATCTCTTATTCCCACTATCATTCCGCTGAATATCAGATAAAGAGTGCGAGAGAGTATGTAGCTTCCGGGGAATACGATCAGGCGATCACCTGTTATGAACGTGCGTTGGAAATCGATCCGGGGAACATCACCTTAAAATTTGAACTGGCGGATATTTATTTTCAGAAGAACAACAAAATGGAATATGAATATCTGCTTCGGGAGATTGTTGCGGATGCCGCAGCTACTTCCGAACAACTGGAAAGTGCTTATGGAAAGCTGATCGCCATCTATGCGGCCAGGGAAGATTATAAGACCATTAATGATCTGTTGTTGAACTGTGGTAATGTAAATATTATGAGTAAATACCAGAGCTATATGGCAATGGAACCGGAATTCAGTCTGCAGGAGGGATATTATACCAGCATCCAGCCTTTGAAACTGACAACTTTCGGAAGTGGTAAGATCTACTATACTACCGACGAAACCGAACCGGGAGAACACAGTCTGCTGTATACGGCACCCATCCTTTTAGAGAGCGGTGATTACTGTATCAAAGCCGTCTACATCAATGAGAATGGGATCAGTAGTCCAGTGGTTACCAAAAATTACCATATTGAGATCGAGGAACTGAGTGCTCCGGAGGTAACGGCGGTCAGTGGGGATTATGAATTCCCAATCAATATCGAGGTGACCGACGGATATGATGTTTATTACACAACGGATGGTTCCGATCCTACGCAGAATTCCACAGTGTATAATGGACCCATCCCCATGCCTCTTGGCAAATCAGTCTTCCGGTTTATCCGCATTGCGGAAGGAAGAAAGAGCGAGATCGTGGAGAAAAGCTACAATCTGGTCATGAACACGGAGTTTATGCCGGAGGATGCCGTGACAAAAGTAGTGAATTATGCCATAGAAAGTGGTAAAATAACGGAAGCATCCGGAAGCTTTGATGAATCCGCTGCGGCATATCTCTATCAGTATCAGTATGTGACGAACATCAACAAGATAGATGATTTCTATGTTGTTGCCGAGATCTACCGGGGAGAAGATGGGACAGTCACAAAGACGGGGAATCTGTTCGCCGTAAATGCCTATACCCGGGAACTGTACAAATTGCAGACCGACGAAAGCGGCCGCCATTATACGCTTGGTGATCGTTTAGATATATAATCCTAACAGAAGGGACGGAAAAAGAGAAATGTATAAGATCGTAAAAAAACAGGAGCTGACAACCAACATCTATCTTATGGAGGTAGAAGCAGACAGAGTGGCAAAGACCTGTGAACCCGGTCAGTTTGTCATCGTAAGAATGGATAGCGAGAGTGAGCGTATCCCTCTGACTATCTGTGATTACAACAGGGAAAAAGGAACAGTAACCATTGTGTTCCAGACCGTTGGTGCCGGTACAAAACTGATGGCACAGCTTTCCGAGGGAGAATACTTCCATGATTTCGTAGGTCCTCTGGGATGTCCTTCCGAACTGGTAGAACAGCCTCTGGATGAGGTAAAGGCAAAGAAGATCCTCTTCGTGGCTGGTGGTGTCGGTGCGGCACCGGTATATCCCCAGGTAAAATGGCTGCATGAGCATGGCGTTGCTGCAGATGTTATCGTGGGAAGCAAGACCAAAGATCTTCTGATCCTGGAGAAGGAGATGGAAGCTGTCGCAGGAAATCTGTATGTAACCACCGATGACGGCTCCTATGGAAGAAGCGGTATGGTAACCCAGACCATCAAGGATCTGGTGGCAGAAGGTAAAAAGTACGATCTGTGTATTGCCATCGGTCCTATGATCATGATGAAATTCGTGTGTCTCTTAACCAAAGAACTGGAGATTCCCACAGTTGTCAGTCTGAATCCTATTATGGTAGACGGTACGGGAATGTGCGGTGCATGCCGTGTAACTGTCGGCGGCAAGGTAAAGTTCGCCTGTGTAGACGGACCGGAGTTCGATGGACATGAAGTAAACTTTGATGAGGCAATGAGACGTCAGCAGATCTACAAGACTGCAGAAGGACGTGCAATGCTGGCCCTGGAAGAGGGAGATACCCATCACGGTGGCTGCGGCAACTGCCAGTAGTCATACAAAAGTTTGAACACGATAAATCAGAAAGGCATGGTTAAAATAAAATGGATGTATTAAAGAGAATTCCTGTCAGAGAGCAGGATGCGAAGGAACGTGCTACCAATTTCAAAGAGGTTTGTCTCGGATATAACAAAGAAGAAGCAATGGAAGAGGCTTCCCGCTGCATTAACTGTAAAAATGCACAGTGTGTAAAGGGCTGCCCCGTAGCAATCCAGATTCCACAGTTCATTGAACAGGTGAAGAACGGCAACATTGAAGAGGCTTATCGTATTATCAGTGAATCCAGCGCCCTTCCCGCTGTCTGCGGCCGTGTATGCCCTCAGGAAAGCCAGTGTGAAGGAAAATGTATCCGTGGCTTCAAGGGAGATCCGATCTCCATCGGTAAGTTGGAGCGTTTTGTGGCTGACTGGGCAAGAGAGAATGGCATCAAGCCCACTCCCGCAGCACAGAAGAACGGTAAGAAGGTAGCTGTGATCGGTTCCGGCCCTGCTGGTCTTACCTGTGCCGGAGATCTGGCAAAGCTGGGATATGATGTGACCATTTTCGAAGCACTGCATGAGGCAGGCGGTGTACTGGTATACGGTATTCCCGAGTTCCGTCTTCCCAAGACCGGTGTTGTGGCAAAAGAAATCGAGAATGTAAAATCTCTCGGCGTTCATATTGAGACTAACGTGGTGGTAGGTAAATCCGTGACCATCGACCAGCTGATGGATGAGGAAGGTTTTCAGGCTGTATTCATCGGTTCCGGTGCCGGACTGCCGAAGTTCATGGGTATCCCCGGTGAGAATGCCAACGGTGTCTTCTCTGCCAACGAGTACCTGACCAGAAGCAACCTGATGAAGGCTTTTGATCCCGACTCCAGAACTCCTATCATGCATGGTAAGAAGGTAGCCGTTGTCGGCGGCGGTAACGTGGCGATGGATGCAGCAAGAACCGCACTTCGTCTGGGTGCGGAGGTACACATTGTATACCGTAGAAGCGAAGAGGAGCTGCCTGCCAGAGTGGAAGAAGTACATCATGCAAAAGAGGAAGGCATCATCTTTGATCTGCTGACCAATCCTACTGAGATTCTTTCCGATGATAAGGGATGGGTGACCGGTATGAAGTGCATCCGCATGGAACTGGGTGAGCCCGATGAGAGCGGCAGACGCCGTCCCGTAGAGGTTCCGGGATCTGAATTCGTGATGGAACTGGATACCGTGATCATGTCTCTGGGTACTTCCCCGAATCCTCTGATCTCTTCTACAACCAAGGGACTGGATACCAACAAGTGGAAGTGCATCATTGCGGACGAGAACAATGGTAAGACCACAAAGGAAGGTGTCTATGCCGGCGGAGATGCGGTAACCGGAGCAGCGACCGTTATTCTGGCCATGGGCGCAGGAAAAGCTGCTGCCAAAGGCATTGACGAATATCTGAGTACAAAATAAACACCCCGGATCCTGTCCACAGACAGGATGGAATGGAGGATTACATGGTAAGACATATTGTTATGTGGAGTTTGGAAGGCAATCTGACAAAACAGGAAAAGAAAGAGACCGCCGGGAAGATCAAGGAGTTACTGGAGCCCATCAAAGAGAAGGTTCCCGGTGCCGTAAAGGTGGAAGTGATCATCAATGAACTGGACAGCAGCAACCGGGATGTGGCTCTGATCTCTGAGTTTACAGATACTGAGGCGCTGGCTGCCTATCAGGTGCATCCGGATCATCTGGCAGCAAAGGAATATATTGGATCCGTGGCAGGCAACAGAGCCTGCCTGGATTACGAGTATTAAGGATGGTGTTGGTATATGGCATGGTGTCCGAAATGTAAAAACGAATATCGGGAAGGAATCACCGTATGTCCCGATTGCGGAGAAACGCTGGTAAGCGAGGAAGAATTGACGGACTGGACTTCCGTGCTGTTCGGTGAACAGGACGAAATGGAGAAACTGAAAGACTTCCTTACATACAATGGGATCCGCAAGAGCAAACTTTCCTTCGATGAGGCGGAGCAGGTCTATGAACTGTTTGTAGATGCAAAAGAGGAAAAACAGGCGAAGACGATTGCCCGGGTATTTCTGGAACAGCAGGAAAAAGAGCGGACGGAAAATGCTGCTGAGGAAGAGGCTGCGGTAGATGAATTCCTGATGCCGGAGACAGAAGAAGCATCGGAGGAAGTCAATCCCGGAGAACTGCTGAAAACAGCTTCCGCCCAGGGTGGACTTACTTATATGAACAGTGGAGCCAAAGCAGAGGAGAATCGTTCCTCTGCCTGGGTACTGCTGGTGGTGGGAATCCTCGGAATGCTTGTCATGATCCTGGGAATTACCGGCGTACTTCCTTTGAACATCGGCAACCCCTATATGTTCTACGGAGTGATGAGTGCTGTTTTCATTCTGTTCATTGTCATGGGCGTGGTATCCATGCGGAATGCAAAGCTTTTTGAGAAAAAGGCAGAGTCCGAGAACTCTCTGGTGGATACTCTTCTGAAGTGGAGTGAAGAAAATCTGACGGCGGAAAAAATTGACGCTCAGATTGAAAATGCTGCAGATACACCGGAAGAGGCTCTTTATTACAAGAGATTCGAAGTAATCCGCAGCCAGATGAATCATCAGTTTATGAATCTGGATCAGCAGATGCTGGAGAACCTTATTGACACAAAGATCTATGAACAGATCTTCCCGGATACAAACGGAGCAGAAGAATGATCAAAATATCCATCGTATGTGTAGGGAAGATCAAGGAGAAATTTTTCCGGGACGCCATAGAAGAATACAGCAAACGTCTGGGGCGTTATACGAAGTTAAATATCATCGAAGTGACGGATGAAATGACACCGGATGGAGCCAGTGCGGCTCTGGAAGATCAGATCCGTGAAAAAGAAGGGGCGAGGATCCTGGCGAAACTGCCACAGGATGCCCTGATCGTTACGCTGGAGATTGCCGGTAAAAACTTTTCTTCCGAAGAATTTGCGGCATGGATTGAAGATTGCACTGTCAGAGGAAAAAGCCATATCTGCTTTGTCATTGGCGGATCGCTTGGTTTGCATCCAAGTGTCTGTAAAAGAGCGGATCTGGCCTTAAGCTTTTCCAAAATGACATTTCCTCATCAGTTGATGCGAGTGATCCTGTGCGAACAGATCTATCGTGCATTTCGGATCATTCAGCACGAACCTTACCATAAATAAAGAGTAAAAGTAGAAGTATATGACAAAAAAACAACGTGCATTAGAAATTATAGAACGTCTGAAAAAGGAATACCCGGATGCCGGATGCACTCTGGATTACGATCAGGCATGGAAACTGCTTGTCAGTGTCCGCCTGGCAGCTCAGTGTACCGATGCCCGGGTAAATATCGTAGTGGAAAAGCTGTATGAGAAGTTCCCGGATGTGGATGCCCTGGCAGAGGCTCCGGTGGAAGAGATCGAGGCCATTGTAAAGCCCTGTGGCCTGGGTCACAGCAAAGCCAGAGATATCAGTGCCTGCATGAAGATTCTGCGGGATAAATATGACGGAAAGGTTCCAGACGATTTTGACGAATTATTGTCTCTGCCTGGAGTGGGCAGAAAAAGTGCGAATCTGGTCATGGGGGATGTCTTTGGCAGACCTGCCATTGTGACAGACACCCACTGTATCCGCCTGGTGAACCGTATGGGACTTGTGGACGGGATCAGGGAACCGGCAAAGGTGGAGAAGGAGCTGTGGAAGATCATTCCGCCCGAAGAAGGCAGCGATTTCTGCCACAGACTGGTATATCACGGCAGAGAAGTGTGTACCGCCAGAACCCATCCTTACTGCGAAAAATGCTGTATCAGTGACATCTGTAAAAAAGTCGGCATATAAAAGGCGGACAGGGAAATCTACTGCCGCAGACAGGAGCAAAGCCTATGAGGATGTATGACATTATCATGAAAAAGAGAAACGGCGGAGAGCTTTCGAAAGAAGAGATCCACTTTTTTATCGAGGGCTATACCCGTGGAGAGATTCCTGATTATCAGGTATCCGCGCTGATGATGGCAATCTACTTTCAGAAGATGACCGAGAAGGAGACTTATGAACTGACCATGGCCATGGCACACAGTGGTGAGATGCTGGATCTGTCCGGAATCCATGGCTGCAAGGTGGACAAACACAGTACCGGAGGTGTGGGGGATAAGACTTCTCTGGCATTGACACCCATGGTGGCTGCCTGTGGGATCCCGGTGGCCAAGATGAGCGGCAGAGGCCTGGGGCATACCGGAGGGACCATTGACAAGCTGGAAAGCTTTCCCGGATTTTCCACATCACTGACCACGGAGCAGTTTATTGAAAATGTGAATCGGATCGGCATTGCCATTATGGGACAGACCGCAGATCTGGCACCGGCGGATAAAAAGCTGTACGCCCTGCGGGATGTGACAGCTACCGTAGATAATATGTCCCTGATTGCCAGTTCCATCATGAGCAAGAAACTGGCAGCCGGTGCAGATGCCATTGTACTGGATGTCAAGACCGGAAGCGGTGCCTTTATGAAGAGCAGGGAGGATGCTTTTGCTCTGGCGGAGGAAATGGTGAAGATCGGTAAGAATGCCGGACGTAAGACTATTGCCGTAATCTCGGATATGGATCAGCCGCTGGGCCGGGCCGTGGGAAATGCCCTGGAAGTGAAGGAAGCCATTGCAACCCTGCGGGGAGAGGGCCCGGAAGATTTCAAAGAACTTTGTATGGTACTGGGAAGTCGGATGTTACTTGCCGGTAGTAAGGCGGAGAGTGTCGAAGAGGCCAGAAATATGCTTACAAATGTCATCAGAGATGGCAGTGCTTTACGGAAGCTGGAGCAGTTTGTGGAGGCCCAGGGCGGTGACCCTGCGGCGGTAACGGATCCGGAGCTTCTGCCGAAGGCATCCATGGTGGTTCCTGTCTGTGCGGACAGAGACGGCTTTGTAGAAAAAATTGCCTGTGAGGATATCGGAATTTGTTCTCTGCTCTTAGGCGGCGGAAGAGAGACCAAGGAAAGTGAGATCGACCTGTCTGTTGGCATCCTCTTAGAGAAGAAAAAAGGGGATGCGGTGAAAAAGGGAGAGGTACTGGGATACCTTCATGCCAATGATGAGAAACGCCTGGAAGCGGCGAAGGAAAAGTTCCGGAGTGCCTATTTCATCACCGACTATCAGCCGGAGGCAGAACCTCTGATCAAAGGGATTTTACAGTAACATATTCCGGCATCCGCTTTCATATAGTTTTATATGAAAATGAAGAGAATGCCATCGAAAAAAGAAAAATGGATCGATTCCCTGCAGTTACCCAAGGATGTCTGTATGGGAGCACTGCGGGTGACGCTGACGGGAAACTCCGAAGCCTGGATTGAAAATTACAGAGGAATCCTGGAATATACCGGAGAGCGGATCCTTTTGCAGGCCAAGACCTGTCAGGTGTGCCTGGAGGGAACCAGACTTTCCATCGACTATTATACCAATGAAGATATGAAGATCAGCGGAAATATCAGTGCACTGCGATATTTGCGTGAATAATCATTTGGATGAGAGGTTAACAGGATGACGGAGTGGGTCAAACGTCTGCAGGGTTATGTGAAGATCCGGGTATGGGGCTTTGCACCGCAGCGATTTATCAATCTGTGCAGTAATAAGGGAATATTGCTGTGGAATATAGAAAAACAGGAAGATGTTTATACCATGTGCATCGGCCTGCGGTCTTTTTACGAACTGCGGCCCATCGCCAGAAAGACAAAAGTAAGGGTAGTCATATCGGAAAGATATGGACTACCTTTTTTTGTGCCGGGAATGCTGCGCAGAAAAGCGTTTCTGGCAGGGTTATTTCTGGCGGTGGCTTTCTGGCTGATTTCGTCTTTATTTGTGTGGGATATTCAGGTGACTGGCAATTATCAGGTGACGGATGACGTGTTCTATTCCTTCCTGGAGCAGGAGGGCATTCACACCGGAATGCGAAGGAGTGAACTGAATATAGGTGAGCTGGAAAAACAGATAAGACGGAAGTTTTCGCAGGTTACCTGGACCTCCGGCCGTCTGGACGGGACCAGACTGGTGATCGAAGTAAAGGAAAACGATATGTCGGTTCCAGAAGTCGTGAAGGATGCTGCAGGGGAAGGAAAAGATCTGGTGGCAGAATGCAACGGGGTGATCACGGATATGATCGTGCGTTGTGGTGTCCCGAAAGTATCCATAGGCAGTGAAGTGGCAAAAGGAGATATTCTGGTGGAAGGCAGGATCCCCATTTATGCCGAGGATGGAACCGTCAGGGAATATCGGCCGGTGACCCCGGATGCGGATATAGTGCTGGAGCATACCGGAACCTTTCAGGCATATCTTCCGGCAGATTATATCCGGAAAAAATACACCGGAAGACAAAAGACATTTTATTTTATCCATTTCGGTGACCGGGAGTGGAAACCGGAGAAAAAAATGGATTTTTTGCAATATGACAGCGTGCTGGAAGCATGTCCCGTAAAAGCGTTGGAGTATCTGCAGATCCCCTGCATGGTAGGCAGGATCACGTACAGAGAGTATCAGAAAACAGAATATTATTATACAGTGTCGGAAGCAGAAACGGTTTTACAGAAAAAAATCATGGATTTTCTTGAAACTTTAGATGAAAAAGGGGTACAAATAATCTCGAAAGATGTTAAAATAGAAACAAAGCGCGCCGGCTGGACCGCACACGGGGAACTTTTGCTGCGGGAAGCGGCGGTCAGTCTGGTAGATTCCCGGGCGGAGGATACCGGAGCAGAAGATTTGGACAGAAATGAGGATTAAGACATAAATGAGTGTGACAGCAATCCGTCTGGAAATGGATACAGAACAGATGCAGAAGATCTTCGGTATGCAGGATGCGTACATCAAGAAGCTGGAACAGGATTTTCAGGTAACTATTGTGGACCGCAACGGAAGTGTAATGATCACCGGGGAAGAGGAAAACGTTTCGAAGGCCTCCCGGGTATTACGACAGCTGACCGCATTGTCGGATCACGGCAATGAGATCGAAGAACAGAGCGTGGATTATGCCATTGAAATGGGAAAAGAAGACCAGGAGGAAAAACTGATGGAGATGGATGCGGACTGCATCTGCCATACCATCAGCGGAAAGCCGATCAAGCCCAAGACCCTGGGGCAGAAGGCTTATGTGGATGCCATCCGGAAAAACATGATCGTATTCGGACTGGGACCGGCCGGTACCGGTAAGACGTATCTGGCCATGGCCATGGCGATCACCGCTTTTAAGAACAACGAGGTGAGCCGTATCATCCTGACCAGACCGGCCATTGAAGCCGGAGAAAAGCTGGGCTTTTTGCCCGGTGATCTGCAGAGTAAGGTAGACCCGTATCTGCGTCCCCTGTACGATGCCCTGTATCAGATCATGGGAGCGGAAAGTTTTGCCAAAAATATGGAAAAGGGTCTGATCGAAGTGGCACCGCTTGCCTATATGAGAGGCCGGACACTGGACAATGCCTATATTATTCTGGATGAAGCACAGAATACCACACCGGCACAGATGAAAATGTTCCTGACCCGTATCGGTTTCGGCTCCAAAGTGATCGTAACGGGTGACTCCTCCCAGAAGGATCTTCCCGTGGGAGCAAAATCCGGTCTGGATGTAGCAGCCAGAGTTTTGAAAAATATCGATGATATTGCCTTCTGTACTTTGACCAGCAAAGACGTGGTAAGACATCCGCTGGTACAGAAGATCGTAAAAGCTTACGATGACTATGAAGCCCGGACGATCAAAAGCAAACGAAGTCCGAGATTAAACAAACGTCCGGATAAAGGAAACAGATAAATATGAAGAACAAAGAGAAAAACGGATTTTCGCGGCTTTTGCTGCCGGAGATCCTTACGGTACTGATCGGAGGTGCCGCAGTCTACGGACTGGGACTTTTGGGAAAACAGTTGTCTGTGGAAAATGCCCTGCGGGATGCCGTGATGGCAGCACTGGGACTTGCAGTGTCAGGATTTTTCCTGCGCAGGGAAGTAGTGGATTCCCGCCTGGATTATGATAACGGAGAGCACCTGATGAGATTCTGGACCGCTGTCTGGTGCAGCCTTTTGTTTTCGCTGACCTGTGCATTCCTTCCGGCGGGAGGATGGCCGTTTCTGGCGGTCTTTGTGGTATTGTCCCTGTTCAGCAATCTATCAGTGGGAATTGTGTTTTCCGGGGTGTTTCTGATGATTGCCACGCTGTGGGGACAGTCGGTGGGCATTTTTTTCCTGTATTTTATCAGCGGTGTTTTTGCAGCCTGTCTTTTCCAGCATTTAGAGCAGGAATTTGCCATCGGGATCCCCCTGTTCTTATCTCTGTTCTGCCTTTTGCTGTGCGAGACCGCAAATGTGGTACTGCTTGCCAATGAACATTTAAGTCTGGAACAGTTTCTGGTTCCGGCAGCAAATCTGATCGTGTCGGGAATACTGCTTCTGGGTATTTTGAAAATTTTTTCGGGTACAGTGGTGTTCAGGGATCGTGTAAAATATCTGGAACTGAATGACACCGAGAATCAGGTACTGGTAAAGTACCGCGAGGAAGACCGATCCGAATATTTCCTGTGTGTACATACAGCCTATTTCTGTGAGCGGATCGCAAATAAGCTGGAACTGGACAGGGATGCCCTGAAATGTGCCGGATTATATCACAGAAAAGGCTGGGATCTTATGCAGGAGACACCGGATATGGAATTCCCGGCAGGCGCATCGGAGATCCTGGAAGAATATAAAGGAACCCGGAAATACAAAAAAGCGGAGACCGCAGTGCTGTATTGTTCGGATGCGGTAGTCAGTGCGATCCTTTTGCTGTTGCAGAAGGAACCGGAGAAGAAGCCGGATTATGAGCAGGTGATTGACAGGATTTTTGAGAGAATCCGGGAAAAAGGTATTTTCAGCGAATGTGACCTGTCCTTAAGGGGCTGGAATCGGATGCAGAAGATATTCAAGGAGGAGAAATTATACTATGACTTTTTACGTTGAGATTTACAGCACTTTTATCTAAAACTTATTATAACTGTTCATAAACCTACAAAGCTTGTTTTTATGCCATTTTGCCGAATTATATAATTTATGTTATCCTTTATATTTCTTTGTAATTTAACTGCAATTGGTACATAAATGGTACATTAACTAACGATAATAGGAAAAGCCTTATGCGAATTTACATAAAATTAGTGTTAAAATAAATCAAAAATTCTGCTTTATTGCACGACTCTTATAATTGATTATAAATTAATCTATTCTAAAAATAACATTAATCCGAAATTATATAATCTCATATTAAAAACTTTCCACATACTTTTTCTGTCATAATATTATTGCAATCGAAAACAGGAGAAAATAAGGAGGAAAAAAGTATGAAGATTGTAAAAATCGTAAGAGTGGAAAAGGGTAATGAGGCAACAGGAGCAGAACAGGTAGCTGCATTCTATAATGAAATGGAAAAGCAGGGGGCCAGAACATCCAGAGCAATCATTACAAGCGTAGGCGATGATATCGTTTATACAATGTTTGCCGATAAACGTGAACAGAAGAACGATGATCTGGATTCTGATGAGGCCAGCTCGAATGATGGTTATGATGATAACTCTGATGATTCAGTCGATGACGATGAGGATTTTCTGAGTTAGTTCTCATAAAACATTCAGAGGTGGAAAGGAGCAGAAACCAGTGAGCCGTAGAAATCACATTGTAATTAAGGCGAGAACAGGCATTTTTTAATTTAAAATCCTAAATCGCAGTCAAAATTTTATGCAGGCCAAAAAGTGGATTTATTCCATAGGCCATTTTGAATCGGCGGATATGCCGGAATGTAAGCTAAGAAGTGGATTTATTTCATGGAGCTGATACATTACATATTAACTGGGTGGAAAATTTTCCATCCAGTTTTTTTATGCAGAAAAAACTGTTTCATGCAAATCTGTCATATTAATAATAGATTAAGAGACAATACTATTTATGTGAAAAGAGAGTAGTGGACACCCAGAGCTGTGCTTAAACGCACTCCTCCCACGACTAAAGTCACGGGTGTACGTGCTAAGCGAATTTATGAATTGAAAAAACAGCGGATTATATCCGCTGTTTTTTGTTTTTATAAATAATCAGTCATATTAATTATAGGAAAATAACTGAAAGGAGATTGCTATGTCTTTATTTAATACCAAAAAAGAAACTAATAAGCAGCCGATTAACGAAATTCAAAAGGCAAAAGGCAGACGTGCAAAAACAGCGCAACAAACAATTCCTTATGAGGAAGTATATCCTAATGGAATAATTAAAGTTGCGCCGGGATTATATTCAAAGTCATATTATTTTGGTGATATGAACTTTACCACGGAAAAGGAAGATAAACAGGAAGAAATTTTAAAAAAATATTCTAAACTGCTTAGTAAATATGCACCTAATGTGACAGCTCAATTTACTATCTTTAATAGACGAACTTCCGCAGCTAAAATAAAAGAAAGATTTTTACTTAAACCAAAGAGTGATGATCAGCAGATTTTTAGAGATGATTATAACAAAATTCTTGCTGATAAAATCGAAGAAGGCAGAAATGATATTCAAAAAGAGAGATACATGACTCTCACTTTAAAAACTACAGATATTATCATGGCAAATAGAACATTTGCCACTCTGGATGAAGAAACAGATAATGCTGTAAGAGAAATTAACAAAACAGGAGTACGTCCATTAACTATTGAAGAGAGAATTTGTATTTTACATGATATTTATAAAGTGGGAGAAGAAGACTTCTTTCCGGATCTGCTAAAAAATTATTATGATGACGAAAATAAATTCTCACTTGAAGTATTAAGAAAACGTGGCTTAACTACAAAGGATTTGATTGCTCCCGGAAATTATATGAACGGGACAATGCAGATTCAGCTGGGCGATCATAATTATGCAAAAACATTTTTAATTACAAACTTTCCAACTGCCATGGATACATCTTTCTTATCCGAGATAAGCAATATACCATGTTCCATGTTGACTTCTGTTATTTTTAAATCGTACCCGCATAAAAAGGCTATTAAAGATGTAAAAGCCCAAAATAGTGCGATTAAGAGTGAAGTTGTAAAAGCCAATCAGAAAGCTGTAAAAGGTAATTATGATCCTTCTCTTATTTCGGAAGATTTGCTAACAGCTAGAGAAGAAGCAGCGGATCTGGTTCGTGATGTGACAATACATAATCAAAAGTTATTCTTCACAACTGTGACGGTAACATTACTGGCTACTTCATTGGATGAGTTAAAAGAATATTCTAATATTTTACAGATGAGAATTTCAGATTTCTCATGTCAGGCTAATTCATTACTGGGCCAGCAGACAGCCGGACTTAAAACAAGTTTACCATTAGCAATGAATTACACTGAAATAGATCGTATGCTTACAGCAGATTCTATAGATGCACTGTTTCCTTTTTCCGTACAGGAGCTTATGGATAAAAATGGACACTTCTACGGGCTGAATGCTGTAACTCAGAATATGATTATTTATAATCGTAGAGATAGCGTGCTTCCAAACGGATTGATTGTAGGTCAGTCTGGACGTGGTAAATCATATTTTGCTAAAGGAGAAATTATTCCCAATCTGCTCGATACAGAAGATGATATTATTATCATGGATCCGGATGGAGAGTATGTAGAAATCGCAAAAAGATTTGGCGGAGAAGTTATTAAACTTGCACAGAAAGCAGAATATCACATCAATCCGCTCGATATGGATATCAACTATGCTGCAAGTAATAATGATGATCCTGTGGCAATGAAATCTGATTATTTGGTATCTTTGTGCGAAACAGTTACACGTAAGACCGGTGGATTAACTCCCTATGAAGTAAATACTATTCAAAAGGCAACAGCTATCATATATGAAGATTATATGAAGCATATGGAAGAAGTAATAAAAAATGATCCAACAAAGACGATTGACCTTGATGCCTCTCCAAATCTTGTTACTTTTTATGATGCTTTACTAAATATGGATGGACCGGAAGCGCATCAGCTCGCAATGAATATGGAGCCATATTGCGTAGGTAATTATAATATGTTTGCACATAGAACCAATATTGATCCTAAATCCAGATTAATAGTTTATGATCTTCGTTCAATGCCTAAAAATATGAAGGAATTCAGTATGATGGTATGTTTGAGCGATATATGGAATCGAATTGTTAGAAACAAAGATGAACATTCTAACAAAGCAACATGGGTTTATTTGGATGAGTTTTATCTGATGGTTCAGACCGAAAGCTCAGCAGTTATGCTTCAGGAATACTTTAAACGTTGCAGAAAATATCATGGCATTATGACTGGTATTACTCAGGATATTGAAGATTTGCTTATTACACCTGAAGGCAGAGGAATTTTTAACAACTCTGGATTCGTCGCAATGTTAAGTCAGTCAAACATTGGCCGAAGAGAAATTCAGGAACAATATGATGTAAGTGATTCTTTGATTGACTACATTAAAGACAAACCAGTTGGAGTTGGTTTATTATATACGGGACAAAATGTTGTACCTTTTAACTATACTTTACCAACCAATACCAGTTTACATAAGCTTATGACCACAAAACCCAGTGAAGAATAAGTCAAAAATATTGGACGAGAAATCGTCCAATATTTTTTGTGCAGAAAATGTTTCTGTTTTGTCTTATTCTGTCATATTAATGTTAGATGAGATTTGTTAATTTATGATTAGGAGGATTTTTTATTATGAAAACAGTGTTAGAAATAATGAATGAAATAAATGGAAAAGATGAAAATGGAGATCCGAAAGCAATTATTGGATTACAACATGTATTGTTAAATCAGGATGGAAGCATAGTCAAAACTATTGATAAGGAAGATGTACTAAAACCAGAAGTGTATATTCTGCCTAAGGATGGTTTTCTGCAAATTGATGTTAAATTCGACACAACCTATGATATCAGCTTGATAAAAATGTGGAAAATACTTGAAAACTTTACTAACGAATCAGCTCTATATTATGCTGATGAAAAAAGGGAAGAAAATGTTCCAGCTCTTATTGTCAATCTACTTCCAATGGCAGAAGATGTAGATAGCTATGTAATTGCAGCTAACCCCATTATTCAAACATTAACTGCATCTGATTCTAAAAGCGGGATTAATTGCATTCGTATGTTATTCAATGCAGATAATGTTCATTTCTTCTTTTCAGATGATGCCATAGATATGAAAGAAATTGATACTGAAGTCGCAAATGAAGTTTATAAAAGAGAAATGGCTGAGCAAAAAGCAGCTGAAATAAGAAATCAGAGAATTAGTAATTTGCAGCAGCAAAATATTAAAAGATCCTAAGGAGCGTTAAAATGGGATTTTTCAAAAATACCAAAAAAAATGAAATAAATAATGCTGGAATGCAAAGGATTGGTGTGGCTGGATCCGCTCATCATTCAGGGGCAACTTTGACGGCTATTTTAATAGCAACATCTTTAAAATCATTAGGCTACAAGGTTGCTTTATTGGAAGATAATCCATCAGGACATTTAGCTACAATTGCAGAAGACTACGAATGTCGTATTTTTCAGGATTTTTTTAATTTTATGGGAATTGATTATTACTTATATCGGCGCCCATTACTTATGCCTGTTATTGCACAGAGAAACTATGATTTCTTAATAATTGATGCCGGTACATATGATCAATGTGATCAAAATTTATTCTTTTCAAACAGCATCAATGTTATTACATGTGGATCTTTACCATGGGAGACAAATGAATTTTCCAATTTTTTCTCATCCATTGATGAGGAATGCAAGAGTACATTGAATTATGCATTCTTGTTCTGTGAAGAAAATAAAAAATTGCAAGCGTCTTTAATAAATGTTATGGATGTTGATAAAAAACATATTTACTTCCCAACTTTTTGTAAAAATATTTTTAAAGACACGGATATAAACTTCATAAAATCTCTCATTCCGGGAATCATTGTGAATGATGAAGAAGTGCAAAAACCCAAAAATATCTCAATTTTCGGGTCCAAAAAACAACATGCAACTGAAATTAATGAAAATGATTCAGTTATTGCAGATTTAAATATAAATACAATACCGGAAAATAATGTGGCAGAAACATCAAATGAAGAAGATGATGATCAAAACTATGAGAATCATTTTCCAGAAAATAAAACTGTGGAAAATAATTCTGACCAAAACCAAACAACAGAGATTGTTTTGACTGACGAACAGACAATGCTCGCTGAGGAAAAAATAGAAGACCCAGTTTTCACAAATGATTATATTAATGAGACTGATACCTCTATTGCAAATATTGAAGAACAGCATGAGCCACCAGAAATTGTGTTTGTAAAAGGAGGAGAACATCTATCGTTTGAACTTTTGGAAGCAGCAAAAGACAATATAAAGTATGTCATGAAACATGCAGACGAGTTAACTGGATCTGCCCAATTATCTTTATATCTGAATGCCTATGCTAATAAGGAAATAGCGGGAGCCTTCGGTTGTATTCTTCGATGCGGTACTCCTCATACACGGGAAAACGGAAGGGATGGAAGTGCTGTTATTAGAATCAAAAAAGAAGATTTCGAATATGAGTTAAAAGAATCAATTTTAAAAGAATTTTTAGAAGCTGATTCAGAATATTTGATTTTTCCGGAAAAAGACAATTATATTTCCCTATAAATCATGCTTCAAAGTGAATGTGGTTTTATAGGGGATTATAAATTTTGTTTTACGAAAGGATTTATCTGAGATGAAAATATCGAGTAAAGAGGAATTTATAGAAAATCAATATAACATATTATCTAAACTACAAAAATTAAAAAGGATTACACCAGAAAACCATTTATGTGTAGAACAGGAAAAATTAGGTGAGGCTGCCATTATTTCCCTGCTTATTTGTCATGCAAATTTGCAAAAAAATGATACATCCATAATATTTCGTGATATTCTTTATTTAAGGACAAAATTAGATAAGTTCCCCTTTTTGTCTGACATAATTGATGAACTACCTGAATTTATAGAAAATACTACATCTCAAATAACTTCAGAAAATATAAGCATTGCAGATGAAGTTGTAAATAAATATCAGGCCCCAATGAATACAGTCGAGGATAAAATAGATAACAATCATGTTAATACAAAAATAGAGGACTGTTTAAACTCAGAAAATGATATAGATGTACCGGATAACACTTCGAAACTCGATATAATTGCTAAAAACGAAACCACAGAGAATGATCTTATTTTTGGACTATACAAAAAGGAAAGTGAAAACGATAATCATCATGAAACGACTGAAAATAAGTTTTTAGATACAATGTGGTTTAATACTTTCCATATTACTTGTAATATCAAAGACGGGTTTATGCCTGAAGAATTCGATTTAATTGTATATCCAACTGAAATCAGACCTGACAGAAGACCTGTTCCTCAGGCCGTTGCATTAGTTCACCAGAAGGCCTGTAGGGCTTTATTCTCTGAGACACAAGGGAATGCATCATTATCGATAAACTATGAAGATTTTATCTTTGATGTTACATCTCGATTCATAGATGGAGAACTAAATACCAAAATATCTTTAGCCTCCCAAAATTATGAAATCACAGATATTGATGAACAAAATTATAAAGGTACGTTTATACCTCTACATTTTGGAAAAATGATTGATTTTGGAACTGAAAACATTTTGATTTACCCAATAAGTTTATCAAATAACGTTCAATCCGGTTGCGTACCGTTTATGTATAAATTAAATTCCAGTGGAAATATCACCATGGGAATCTCAGAGGATGATGATAGTGTGATGATAATTTCTGAGAAAGGAGGAGTCAAACATGTTACCTGTTACTGGAAAGAACAAGGCACAGAAAGACGGCTAATTGTAATTATTGATTAAGCAGAATAAATAGCATCAATTAACATCAGATAATTTCTGTGCAGAAAAAACACAACATCGATATATGTGATACACTATATTTAGTGATTCGGAGGGTCATAGATATGACAGAAATCGATGAATTAAAAAGCATTTCAGATAGTCTCTTAAGATATCTTATATCAATAGATGATCTGCAATGCAAAAGCGCAATCGAGATTTATAATAATTGGACAAGTTCCACACAGACACAGATAACTTTTGCTAACAATGTACGGTGGGCCTTACGTTTCATTAAAACTAAAAAAAATTCGCCAGTCCTTAAAGATGCTACTTTTAAAACGCTTATGGGACTTCACCCTCAATTACATTGAGGATTGTGTATAGCAAAGGAGAAAAAATGGGTATTAATTCAAACGTTAAAAAAAGCGATGTATTATCAACAAAAGAAATTAATGAATTGGCCGTAAAATTTCAAAATTCAGTTGACAAAGAAGACAGAGATATTCTTTTCGAAAAAATTTGGCTTGCAGTTAAGAAATATACAATTTCAGTTTTAAAAAATAAGTTTCCCACTTACTATGCAAACAATTTTGAAGAAATGCTGGAGTGCGCGGCCATTGATATTTTTCTCGAATTACCCAAATACGATATTGAGAAAGCTGCATTTATTACATACATTAATCGAATTATTATCCACTCCGGACAAAAATTTGTTAATGAATTGAGTAATACATCAGCATATTATGGAGCTGCTATTACAAAAATAAAAAAGGCAATTAATGCAATGGAAAAAGCAGGAGAAGAGATTAATGAACATTCCATTGCTGAGAAAACAAAATTGCCGATTACAACGGTAAACACATGCTTACAACAAATTCAATTTTGTGATACCATTCATTTGGAAACTATTCCTGCCGATTTTGTTTCAGATATTAATGGAATAAATAATTCTCCAGAAGCTAGGGCTTTAGCAAAAGAAGAATCTGATTCATTAAGAAGAGCTATTGATAAGGCACTTCCGGAAGATACTAAAAGAATTGTCCTTTTAAAATATGGTTTCGAGACAGGTGAACCTGTACCTGATTCAAAAATAGCAGATACCTTAAATATTAGTAAAGTAACAGTGCGCAGAAAAATAAATGATGCCATGAGAGCCTTGAAGGTAAATTTAAAAAGAGAACAATTATTTCAGAATAGGATTATCCGCCAGGAAATTGATAGTCAGGAAATTAATTTTATCCCGAAGACAGAATCGGATGAAATTGAAGATGCTAAATTGTTTATGCAGATGAATGAATCTGTATTTTAAAAAGGGGACCGGTTTTACAACACTTTGTAAATACATAACGAATTGATACACAAGTATCGCTGAGTTAAAGGAGCGTCAGTAATCTTTGGTCGGAGCACTGACGCTCTTGGTCTATAGTTATACATAATTATCATACATCTTTATAACGCATAAATCAACCAAATAACACATGATTCGTCAGCCTGAAAGGCTGATTTTTTATTTATTTTAAGAGTTGAATAATATTGAATTATGCGTTATAATATAGTATATAAATATCATTGATACAAGGAGGACTCTAATGATGAATTTTTTGAAAGAAACGAGGATTTTAGGCTTTATAATAGTTTTAATTATTACAATTGCATGTTTTTTATTTATCTTAGATAATTTTGGATACTTCTCATGGGTTTTTAAATGTTATGGAAATACTTTAGAATTATTTTACAACATTGAAAATATTACATTTTTAAAATATTGGAAAGTAATGCTATCAGATGTGGCTGTTATAGGGAGTGGCTTGCTAGTTATATTTTTTATTTTTGATTGGATTCCAAATGGAATTATGAATGTACTAGGATACAAAAGAAGTAAGATTGCAGGCGAAAATATGGATAACAAGGAGAATCAATAGATTATGTTATATAATGAATACGTTACAGTAAAACAATTAGTTTATCTTTTAATAAGTTGCGGATTTCGAAAATGCGAACTCTGGACGTATGAAGCATATATAAATGCGAATCATAAATCTAAGGAGTTTCGTTCGCACAGAATAGCAACCAAGAAAATGGATTTACTGCACGAAGCAGGAATGGATTATAAAGATGCACAGAAATTTGTTTTAATGGAAGGTAAACAGAAAGTTAATAAAACTAATCTGTCATTACTTGGAGAACCATTATGGAATGGCACTATTGAGGAATTATCTAACAAACAAAATCTATGGAATAAATCTGTGTGCGATTGCTATATAAAAGGATTGTTCCGAAAGAAAATCCAAATAATCATAAAGGATGGTGATATGGATGCCTAGACCAAAGAAAGATGGACGTTATTTGAACTTATATCTCGACAGAACCCTACATGAGGAATTTGAGCAGTTCTGTGAAACCCTTGGACAAACCAAAACGGTAGCTGCCGAAAGAGCTTTGCGAATGTATATGGATACTATGAAACAGAATCCAGAGCAAATAATGAAAGGAAAATAGGAGGAAATAGATATGACAAAAATTAAAATCGATGACGCATTGAATAAAATTTCCGCTTCATTGGAACCTTGTCCGATATGTAAAGGGAAAGCAGAAATTTTAGCAATGCACGCTACTCTAAAAGAAGTTGTTATTGACTCCATTGGTTGTAGAAAATGTCATCTTGCAGTTGAAAGAAAATGGCGTTTAGCAGAAAGCGACAAACTGTTTGTAAAACGCACTACTACAATAGTTAATCCCGTACATATATGGAATCAAAGAGTTAGTGAAGTTAATGATTAGTGAAATTTTCCCATTCTATGTGACTATCTTCAAATCGCATTGAATACCAGAAACACTCGGATGTATACTGGATAAACTCATCATTGTTATATCGGGCATTGGAAGTATCGCCTTTGTAATCTTTCTGATAGCACAATTTGGATAAAAACAACCCTCCCTTTTCTCTTTTGTAGAGTTCTGGGAGGGTTACTTTTTTGCTTAAAAGAGCTTAACTTAATGACATTGGGTTTTATAACCGGTCTCTTTTTATGCTTTTTTCTATCATAATAATTTTATAATAAGAGATAAGGAGCGATATTTTTATGAGACGGTTTAATGATCGTAAAATATATGAAGATGCCGACTGTGTAGATATCGCAGAAGCTATTGGCATGAAAATGATGAAGAGAGGTAATTCGATTTTTATTGAGTGCCCCGAACATGAAAAAAATGCAGGTAAACGCGATACGGATCTGGATCGATGTATTGTAAGTACTAAAGGGTATCATTGCTTCTCATGCGGAGCAAACGGCGGAGTAATATCCATGGTCAGAAACTTTTTAGGAACATCACCGTATGAAACTCGAAAAACAATTGCCAACTTATTAGGCAGTGTGAATAATTATCTGGAAGATGGTGAATATGATCCTTCTAAAGAACAACCATATAAAAAAGAACAATTAGAGGCACTGGGTTTATGTCAAACAGTCGTTTCTTATATGCCGGCAGCATTGTGCGAGTCGGAAGACGAAGTGAAGAGTAAGAATCTCTCTTTGGGAAATGATAATGTTTTTCTTTCTTTTGACGAAGAAGGCAATCCTCATTTTGATACCGAGAAAACAAACTGTATTACGCAGGATGAAGCGTTCATCGGTTATCAAAAGGATGTCGTTACTTTGAATTCCTTATTCCAGGAAGAGCCGGATGTATTTTATGATCTGATCATGAGAAAGTCAGTGGAAATGTACTGGAAGTGGAAGAAACTAGCTGATTGCAGCGATGTGATTGAAAAAATTATTTCGTCGCAGGAACTTGCTTATCATGTCGTAACAAAATTCAAGCGAAATATGGGTATCTGTGAGAGAATCTATCAATCGCTTGCAGTTAAAAAACCCGCATAAAAAAATAATATACAAGGAGCAAAGTGAATGTACAGGGATATTACAACGCATAATCAAAGAGATGAAGAAAGAAAACCAAGTATCTTAGAAAACAATGTGAACGGAATAAGTTTCAGGGTACACAAACATATTTATTATGGAAACCAGTGGCTTTTGACATGTAGAGAGCTCGGCGTTGAACAGAAACAACTTCATACGGAGAACATGGAAGAGGCAAAAAAGCTTGGAATTAATAAAATGAAAGAACTGCTTAAGGATAAAATTGAAAAATTCCAAAAAGCAATAGAACAGTTGGAAAATTGATAGGAGGAAAGATCATGGCACATATGACAAATAAAAAGAGAAAAGAAAGAGACAAGAACGCGTTAAATAGAGGATTTAACGGATTTAATACCGGCACCCGCAACATGGGTTATGAATCAAACAATGCGAGAAAAGCTGCGGCACATTTAAAATGCGCTTACTGCGATTAACATGTTTGACTGATCTGTTCTTGAGGATGTAGATTTAGATTTTTTAATGATGATAAATCAAGAGCTGATGATATTTAAAAATGTTTAACTATATAGAATCTTTTATCATGGGAAGATGTTTAGAATGGCTTAACGATCTTGATCCTGATGAAGCAGTAACTCAAGAAGATATTCGATATGTAGAGACAGACTAAATGCGTGTTTCTTATGGATTGGAGGTAAGAAATGGAATATAATAATTGGATTCCTGTCAGTTCTGGTATTTTTCCAGATGATATGGAAGATGTGCAAGTGACATTTATTGGATATAACGACCATGCACCACATTGCGAAGCATTTGCTTATAGAAACGATGAAAAATGGTATTGGTCATTAGATGATTGTGAAGTCAAGGTGGAAATTACAGCATGGAAGAAAAAATGTGAACCGTATAATGCAGAGTAAGGAAATTCGCATTTCTTTAGAAAGATTGGAGTGATTAACATGAAAATATACGTTTTATTAAGACAAAATTATGAAGGTAGTGACACAGTTTGCGTTAGTGCAGACATAAATGAAATTAGCACAAGTATTTGTGAAGATTTTTATCCTGAACTTGAAATTTGGGAAGATGGAGAAATGATTTATCAGACAAGTGGTAATGATGTTTTAAAAGCTATATCAAAAGAGATGGATAGAAACTAAGATTTACATAGAAAAACACCGGAATAACCCGGTGTTTTTCTTATTCTGTGGAAGATGTGAAAATATCGTTTTTGATAGCCTGCAACTTCTCTGCCTGCAATTTATCATACTCTTCAGGAGTTATGAAGTCTGCCAGGTATTCTGTACCAAAAGTGAGTACTTCGAGTACTTTTTCCGGCCAGTCAAACTGCTTGCCGCAATGAGGGCAGGTGACGGTTCTTCGGAATTCCCTGGTTACAACCATGCCATCTACCAAAACCATAGAGCCTTTATGAATACACTTCAAGTCCTGCTCGGCTTTTGCTCCGACACTGATGATGTGGGGGTAATCTGTTCGATTCGTAGGAACGTCCTGCTTCAGGTAATATTTTCTGTCAACCGCAATTTGATATGCAGCAATTCCTTTGTAAGAAGATTGGCTGATAATGTCTTTATAAATCGTTGATTCTTTTTTACCATTTACATCAGCGCAGAGAGATCCTAATAAATATACCTGATTAGAAATTTCTCTCTTTTCATTCAAAATTCGTGTAGCCTCTTTTTCTTCTAAATCAGTATATCTAGTTTCCACATAAATAGGTGTAATAAGAGACACTTCTCCTGGTCTGGATGATTTCTCATGACAGTGAGCACAGATGGTTCCTTTATTTGCATTAAGAGTAGTAATAACTCCCTTAATAGAAACAAGATCGTTCTTTTTCCATTCAGCCATTTTTGCAACGATATCAGGATCTTCTGAATATAGAAATGGTTTGGAATAAAAAACATTGGTACTAATACCATTTTCTCTGTTTGCACTTGCAACAATCAAAAAAGCTTGTCCTTTTTTGTAATTTCCGCTTGCATCATCCATGATTACAATCGGGTCTTCTGCTACAATTCCAAAGAGAGATACATTGTTAAGTCGTGCCATATATTCCTCTTTCTGTACAGCTCTTTTATGCTTGCCTTGTTTTGCTGTACATAGATTAGGCAAGCAATAATGTTAGTTTTTATCTACTATTAATATGCTAGATTTTATTAAAAAACGTGACATATTTTTAAAATATAAATTCTGTCATATTAATTAAGATAAGTATGGAAAGAAGGAGGATAAATATGTTATCAGAAGAACAGCAGAAAATTGTTGAAACCGTAGACGGTAGGGTATTAGTTGTAGCTTGTCCTGGCAGTGGCAAAACAACAACAATGCTTGAAAGAATACATTACATGATCAATACCAAAAATATAGACCCGAGAAGAATTCTCATGGTTACGTTTACAAAAAACGCAGCTGATGAAATGATGACAAGATTTAAACAAAAATATCCTAATGATGGAGAAGTATGTTTTGCCACAATTCATTCTATTTGTTTTGGAATTTTACGAACAGAATTTAATGGATTATCTGGAAACAGCATCATGAAAGAATGGGAACAGAAAAAGTATTTTAAAACAGCCTTAAAGGATGCTGTAGACAAGGCTTATTTGGATGAAGCAGCAACGTCTCTTATTTCTCAGATTTCATATGCTAGAAATGCTGGATTGGATCCTTATAAGGAATATCCAGACAAAATCGTATTATGTGACACCGATGTGAAGTTTGCTCCTCTTTATAAAGGATATGAAAACTTAAAGCACTCAGAAAACAAAATTGATTTTGATGATATGCTCATTTTAACACTGCAGCTATTTAAGCAGAATCCGGTCGCTTTGTATCGATATCAGTCATTATATGATTATATCATTATTGATGAATTTCAGGATACAAACAAAATTCAAGCTAATATTTTTTATCAGCTATCAGCATTACATGGAAATATGTGCGTGGTAGGCGATGATGATCAGTCTATTTATGGTTTTCGCTCTGCAGATTCCAGCATCATGCTGAATTTCAAAAAGAAATTCAAAGATGCTCAGAAATTTACATTATCAACAAATTATCGTAGTGGAAAAAAGATTGTAGAGTATGCTGGAAAAGTCATTAATAACAATAAGACTCGTTTCAAAAAGAAATTTGAAGCTGGACGAGAAGAACCCGGAGAATTAAAGATGGGTATTTATTCAGATGAGTTAGAAGAAAACCTTGCGATTATTCATTGGATCAAAGATTTACATGATAAAAAGGAAGTACCTTATTGTAATATCGCAATGCTGTATCGTCGGAATGTAGAAGCAACAACTATTTTGCCGTTGCTGAAAAAGGCAGACATTCCAATCAGCATTAAAGAGAATCCTGGAAACATTCATAATCACTTTGTTTTTGAAGCAATCAATGCATATTACCAGTTATCTCAAGCATACGATCCTGAAGAAGACCGAATTTCGGATGGTGCAAAAGTATACCTTGCAAAGATTTTGAATTGCCCATCAAGATATATCAAAACTGAATTTTTCAAAGATTGTGATCTTAGTCCTAAATCTATTAAAAAATGTATAAATGCTTACTTTGAAACTACACCTTATAATGTCAGAAGATACCGAGATATGCTCAATAATCTCGATGAGTTAAAAGAAACATTGTCTAGAATTAGAAGAATGAGTCCTAAAATGTTTCTCAAGACAATCGTAAATGTGGATTTTGAAGAATGGGTAAAGCAATCAGCAGAATATCGCGGATTAAGCTATGAAATGGCAAAAGCAGTTTTGCACGATATTATTTCCGAAGGAAATTCTTTTGATACTATGGAAGAATGGATTGATTATATCGGAGATTTTCAGGAATTTTTGGATGATTGCGCCAATAATCCTGACGGTGTACGTCTTTCTACATTCCATGGCGCAAAAGGCTTGGAATGGGATTATGTGTGGATCCGTAATGTTACGTACAAAAATGTACCATTTCAAAGATCGTTGAACGAAAACGGAGATGCAGGATTAGAAGAAGAGCGACGTATGTTTTATGTTGCTTTTACTAGAGCAAAAAAAGAAGTGGAAGTTTCTTGCATACGTATGCCGGGAATGTTCTTAGGTGAACTCATTGATAAAAAGAAAATCATGTTGATCGATGATAATCAGCAAATACCTTTTTCAGAAATCGAAAAATATGGGATTAGTAGTAACGTAAGTTAAGAGGCTATAAGGCCTCTTTTCTTTGTCTATGTTTTTTCTGTCATACTAAAGATATCAAAGATAAATGGAGGCCTCATATGTTAAAGAAATTATTCGAATTTATTGAAAGAAATGTCGAAGGATTTAATTTTGATCCTCGCAAACACAGTACAATAACTGTTTATAAAAATGGACAGTATTGCACTTATGTTCTTGATAAAAGAACGCATCAGGTATTAGCATAAAGTAAAGAAACCATGGCGTGTGCCATGGCTTTTCTTTTATATCACATTATCTGACATATTAAATATATCAAGAAAAGATAAAAGGAGGAAAATATATGAGATTTACTATGAGTCAGCTGCAAGGTATGAATCGTTGTTTATTCCGTAGACAGCATAGACTTGCAACAATAAAAGAGCCTAATACAAATATTATACGCAGAGAAGTAATCAAAAAGTGCATCTATGGATACCAGAATAGAGAAATGAATTGGCAGCAGGTAGTAGACACTGTATTTGCAGAAGCATATACAGATGATGATAAGTTAGCCGGGAAAACACGCGAAATTTTGTGTGATGATCTCGCAAATAAGTACATCAAAAGATATGTTTCCAGTGACAATCGAGTACCTCAGATGACACCGGAATCTACTATGAATATTTTTGGATTGGAAGTAACAGTAGATCCCGATATGTTTTTTTATAATGGTAGAACTCTTGAAATTGTAAAATTTTTTCTTAAAAAGCCGGACATTACCATTAATGGAAGAAAATTGGACGGGTCCGCAAGCGGATGCTTATCATTGTATGCTATGTTGTATTATGGTAAGCAATTATTGGCTTACATTGATCCTAATAGAAAAAATTTGGTTGAGGTTAAAGCATCTTTCTACTTTCTGAAAAAAAGTAATGATAATTTCGAAAAAGGCATTTTTGATCTCGATTTCTTTGATAAGAATGGAAAAAATGTCGTGAGTATCAGTGATTCGGAAAAATTTCCGACAAATATTGATCAGCACTATTTTACTTTGTACAAGGATTTTGAGGCAGGAAGTCAGATTATATGCAACCCGGAGACTTGCAGAAATTGCCAAATGAAGGCAATTTGCAAATATGAAAAAAGTCCGGATGCCATTATTGAGACAAAAGCAAAAGTTCCGGCAAATGTCATGAACCTCACAAAAAGTCAAAAAGAAGCTATTTCTTTTGAAAGTGGGGTAGCCCGTATTAATGCTGTAGCGGGAGCCGGAAAAACTATGGTCCTTGGAATGAGAGTAGCAGAACTTCTTAGAAAAGGATATAAGCCGGAAGAAATTTGCGTACTGTCATTTACGAATGCTGCTGCAGAAGAAATGACTACAAGAATTAATGATTATGTGAATTCTTTGATGCCAAATTCAAGTCTGGATATGAGTAAGTTGATTTCCACAACTTTTAATGGTCTTGGAAATGACATTATTTCAAAATGCTACGGATATCTTGGATTCAATAGTACACCGATGCTGATTGAGGAAGGAGAAAGAATGAGATTAATTGAGGAATTGGTTTCCTCAGAAGAAATTCCAGGACTCAATTACAGGGCTTTAAAGAGTAACGAAGCTTACCTAAAAGGCGGGCTGGTTATAGCAAAGAAGATTTTTGATATCTTTAAAAATAACCGCATACAAGGAATTACAGACGAGATAACAGAATTTGTATTAAATAAACTGGATGTGGATAAAAAGAATATTACCAGACAGACACTTGAGATGTTGTTTGTGTTATATCAGAAGTATAACGCTAAACTCATTGAAGAAAATTATCTGGAGTATGCTGATCAGGAATGGATGATGCTTGATTTGTATTATATCATACCTGATTATTTCCGGAATACTGGTATCAAACATGTTATTGTGGATGAATTTCAGGACTCCAATTTGCGTCAGTTAAATGTTATCAAATGTATTTGTCAGAGCCAGGTAATCACAAGCCTTATGGTTGTTGGAGACGATGCGCAGGCCATCTATGGATTCCGTGATACATCACCCGAAAACATTATTAACTTCTTTCAACTGATGGGTATACAAGGAAAAGATTTTAATCTGCTGGAAAATTTCCGGTCTGCCCCGGGAGTGATTAATTTCGCAAACAAGATTCTTAGAAATAATAAGATCAAGATGGATAAAAAGTTGATTGCAACCAGACCGGATAATGGCTATATTCCTACAGTACAAGGATATTTTGATACAAGTACAGAATATGCAGATATTGCAAACGCAATCGAAAAAGACATTGCAAACGGGAAAAATCCTCGAGACATTGCTTTTATTGCAATGTCGAAATATGAACTTCTCAAAATGCAGCAGCTTTTAAAGGAAAAGAAGATTCCATGCATTCTTCTGATCCCGGAGATTACCTCTGAAAATAGCAAAGTTCAAGCTTGTGTATCCTTAATGAATTATTTAACACATCCTGATGAGAATGCAGATGTAGACATTGCTACTTATTTGAATGCACTTTGTAGAGGAAAGTTTTTTGAACTGACAGATATTCAGCAAAATGAGTATCTGAACCAGTACCACGAATATGTAAAAAACTTTTCTCAATTTAGTGATGAGGACAAGAAAAATGCTTTCTGGCAGATGGCAGATCTATTGAAAATTGAGCCAGATGAAGTTTATGAGCATTTTCTTGAAGTCGTGGATCATAATAAAACATGGGGAAAAATTTGTCATTACTTTTATAACTTTAAAGTTTACGGAAGTGAAGATAGTTTTTCAAAAAAACTTCCATATCCTGGAGTTGCCCTTACTACGGCACATTCTTCCAAAGGCTTAGAGTGGGATATCGTTTATAATTCCATTACTAAATACGACAATAAGCTGATTCGTTATGATAGCAGATTGACCGAATTGGAAGAGAGAAGAAGACTTTTATTTGTTTCTGCTACAAGAGCAAGAGAAGAACTTCATGTTAGTGGTCTGTATTATTCCTTTGGAACAATAAAAGAAAAAAATTTCAATATCTTTTTGAAAGAATGTTACGAGAATGTTGGAAAAGATATTGAAGCAGAATTTGATGCTTTAACAACTGCAGCATAAAAAAGAGAAGATGGGAATTCCCATCTTTTCTTTTATACTTTCTGTCATATTAATACAAAAGTAGAAAGAAAGGAGAAATATATGTCAAATATATGGAATTATTTTGGCCAGGGAGGTAGACATTACTGGTGTAATAAAACAAATACGTTAGATTTTTATAATGCAGTTATGCAGGGAAAAAAATTTCTGATATTTGATTTAGAGACAACTGGACTTAAGAAAAATGCAGATGTTATTGTTGAATTCTCTGCAATAGTTATGGAAAAAATAGGAAAATATTATCAAATGACTGATACTATTGAGCAGTACATTAAGCCGCCCTTTCAAATGACGGATGAGGTTATTGCCGTCCACGGTATTACGAATGAGTTTTTGGAGGACAAAATGATGGAAGAAGAGGCTTGGCCTATTATCCATAATTTCTTTGAAAAACATAAAGATGCCATAATCAGTGGATACAATGTGAATTTTGATATAAAATTTATGACCGCCTATGCCAGCAGGATGAAAGAAATATTTGAGCCTACTGACGTCATTGATATATTTGGAATCGTGAAGGAAAATATATTTCCTGATGAACATGATGGATGTAGAAAGTTAAGTCATATTCTGGAAATTCTATATCCCGGAAAAACATATCAGTTTCATAACGCATCCGATGATATTTTAGCAACATGGGATATTGGAACTGGTGTTTTGAAAAAATTTATTGAATCAAATCCGGTGGTTGAAGATTCTAAATATAAAGCTCAAATAGCATCTTATCAGTATTGGAAGGCCGGTAAAACACAGCGATTATACGTGACTATTCGTTTTTCGGAAACATTCTATGAAATATACTATGACATTTATTCTTCTTGCTGGGTTTGCGAAGACTCGAAGAATAATGAATTTAATGTATTTCAATGGATTAATATGGATGACATCGAAGACAAGCTTACTAAAATTGCTGCAACAAAAGGTAAAGAAAAATTCAGATTGTTAAGAGATAAAGGAACCTGGAAAAACTGGCAAAATATAGCTTAATCAAAGAGCCACATGCTTTTGCATGTGGTTTTTTCTGTGCAGAAAAATAAAAATCTTTTTGAATCTATCATATTAAAAATAAAATCTACACCATTTCAAATATTTTTGCGATTCCAACGTTATTCAAAATATTCAGTCATATTAATATTGCCACCACGGCAGAAAGGAAATTACTATATGGCAAACCTTGGATTCACTTCAACAGAAAATCAATATATTTCAGATTTTTATGGACAAAAAGCTGCCGGTTTTCTCAAAATCTGGGGTGGAAAAAACAAAACAGGAGTATTTCCTTACGGAAAGACATTTTGTAATGAACATGCAAAAGATATCTTAAAAATCGATAAATTACCTTCAAGTAATCTTTTTATGTCGGTATCTACTTTTTATGGAAAAAAGAAAGCTACCATTGACAACATTAGATCAGTACAATGTATTCCTATCGATATTGATTATAAATTCAAGGACAAGCGAGGTGATCTATTGGATCCTCTTGTCGTATGGGATATGCTGCAAAAAGATATTATTAATAAAAGGATTTTCTTCCCTATGCCTACATATATTGAATATGGACATAGACTTCGCCTTATTTATCTCTTAAATGAAGGTGGAGTTATTTTGCCTAGAGTCGATAAAAACAGACGAAAAAAAATCCTTAATCTGCTTCGTCGCATACAGGAAGAATTAATAAATACCATAAATGCATTAAATCCGTTGTATCATGCAGAATATAATTCATATACTTCATTTGTGCGGGTCCCTACCAGTTTGAATACAATTTGGGAAAAAAGGTTTGATCCTAATAATTTTGGTGGGAAACCTACTTTTCATGTAAATGAAGAATATTATGTCCAAATTAGAAAAATCGCAAACGGCAGAAGATGGGATTTTCATGATTTAGCAGATGAAGTTTTACCTAAATTACCGGAATGGTATCGTGGCAAAAAAATAAAAAAGAATGGTCCGGGCATACATATTAGTACGAACAATAGAAATATAGAATCAATGCTTACTTCAAGAATGCATTTTTTAGAAATTTTACAAGATAATGGATACGATATTGGATTTCGTGAAGTTATGTGTTTTATGTACTGGAATTTTGCTTTACAATCGGGATACTCAGAGACAGAGGCTCAATTAGCTGCATTAGAGTTTAATCGCGGATTTAAACATCCTATGAAAGAAAAAGAGGTCATTAGTTTAAGCCGACCTAGAAAATTATACTATTATCGAATGAATACTATTTTATCAAAATTATGTGTATCCGAAGATTTGGCTACTGCATGTGGCTATGATACAGAATTTCAGAAAGATTATCAAAAGTTATATATGCGAAAGTATCGTATGTATAAAAAGAAAAAGGCCGGCATCAGTCGGAAACAGAAGAGTATCAAGAAATTATCAGAATCCGCAAATAAACTTCGTAATAAGGGAATAAAATTAGCTGACATTGCTAGAAAATTGTCGGTTTCTTTGAGTACTGTAAAAAGATACATTGCGGCGGCAGATCCGATTTAAATAATAGAATTTGTCTCATATTTTTTACAATTGCCTGGGGGACCGGGCTTTTTGTCGTGGAATAATATATTTTTATTTTCATCATAAACAAAAAAATGATTCCTCTGACATTAATCACAAGGATAATATTCCCATTTTTGACCCGCAAAGCGGCTCAAAAATTCGTTAGGTTATATGTAATGGGATTAAGGGATAATAGGTGGCGGATGCCAGCTATTTCCCTTATCCCACTTTTTATGAATGTATTCATCAGTCCTAAAATATTTCTTCCTTCTTTTTCTGCCATATTATGACTGTAAATATTTAGATAAAAGGAGGATTAAACATGTATTTTTTATTGGATGATTATACATCTCATGGAACTGATATTGATTCGTTTAAAAAAGAAGCAGAACTGTTTGATAAACATACAAGTATCATTCCGGTGTATACTTGTGATATGCATATACTGGATTATTTCAAAATAAGCCCTACAAAGGTATTATTTCATGATATCAAGGATGATCAGTTAACTTATACGGAAGATGGAAAATATATTGTTACTGATATGATGGCCATTAGAACGGATAGTTTATCAGAAGAACAAATGTCTTTAATAAAAGAGCTTCGGTATAAATCGAAGACTTTATTTGAGTTTTCTTCATCTGTCGTAAAGAGATTCTTTGTCGGAGAAACAATTCTAAAAACATTATCTTCTAAAACCAATGGTGTAGGTGGTCAGTTTATTAAAAATGTCGGTTCAGTAAGAAATTATGCATTGCTGAGTGCTATTCAAAATGAAACAGAGTCAATGAATCTGTTATATCGTTCAGATGGCCGCTTAAATAAGGCCATGGCGGTATTTTCGAAGAAAACAGTATTCTGTGCGAGGATGGCAGTAGCAGAGGCTATAGAAGCACTGTTCCCGAAGACAGCAAATATTTATTGGAAGATTTCTCAACAGTGTACAGAAGTATATGTTGAATTACAGAACCTAGTTTGTGGTGAATTTTATAAGGGATATTTATTCCGAATATCTGATACAGGATTCTGTGCAGATACTTTATTTACTACTCTTCGAAAATATGATTGTCAGCCTAATGATTATTATACGCTGGGGGAGATTTCGCTTGCATCTGATACTTATGATAAAAACGGAAAACTTACGTATTCTGGCATTGTAAATAAAAAAGGAGCGATCCGAATCGAAGAGTTAAAAAAACGTATTCTCACTTCGGATGCATACAATCTTCAGCTGATCGAAAAACAGAGAAAGTATTTCAAGGAGTGTAAACTTACTACAAAGGAATTGTCTAATAAAATTGGATTAACCTCTGTCATGGGAGTAAAAACAAAGATAGTTGTCATGAAGGATATTAATGATAAGGGTATTTCGGATCCTATTGATTTTTACGATTATCTTGTTAGTTTACCTAAAATGCCGATCCTTAGTGAATACCAAAGAACAACGTACCGCGATTTCCTTAAAAGCATTGCAGCAAGGGCCGCAGGATGAATATAACAGTTGTGCCAAAATGTCCTGTATGTGGTAGCCAGAAAACAGGTTATTACATTATCGGATATGACAATGGAGCTTTGAAAGAAAAATATTTCCACAGAGGGGAAAGAATTCGATTCACACCTTTTCCTTCTGTGAATAACTGTTATTGTTGTGATTGCGGTATGAAATGGAAAGGAACATTAAAAAAGAAACACTTGTCTAAGGAGGAATTTTCATCTTATCTTCGAGACCGAGGGTTTCGCAATGATCGTGATAAAATATTAAACGAACGAAAAATAAAAAAGGATCTCTCTGAAGAAAAGAAATATCGGAAACAAAAACGAATAAAAGTTATTCAAATATTCGCATTAGTTATATTCGGGGTAGATTTGAAAAAACATAAATCCGGGCGGAAATAACCGTCCGGATTTTTTACATAAAAAATCTGACATATTAATGATAACCCAAAAACAAGTTTTTACGTAATATACTTATTATTATATTTTTAAAGGGAGGATATTGTATGAGCAACGATTTTATTAATGAATTGGATGCAACCGAGAATGAGGAAAAACATGAATATAATACTCTTGATTTGTTAGAAGATATTTTTGCTAATATGGATGATTCAGGAAATATAAAATCCGTCGAATCTACTAATAAAAAATGGTTAAACCAAATCTTGAATAATACAACTGAAGATTCAGTAAATGAAAGTCCTGTTGAATCTTCTAAATCTGAGGAAAAGTCAGAATTTACAAGTGCAAATAACAGTAAGGAAGAAGAATTATTTAATGATTCGGTAAATGAAAAAATCCCTGAAAAAGCACAGGACCATGCTAATGAGGAAAATGTAAAAAATAATAAAGAAGCAGAAGTCAAAAAGAACGTAGATATTGATTTAGAAGCGAAAAATAATGAAGAAGAAAAAGAAATTGAAAATAAAAAATATAAAAAGAATCTCGAATACGATACTCAAAAAGTGAATCAAATATCATTACTAAAAAGAATAGGTCAAGGCATTATGAAAGCCGTAAAAAAAGTTGTTTATGTGGCTGTAGCCCCTATCCGATGGACAGGTGATAAAATCACTGAAATAATGATGCCAAAAGAAAGCCGCGCTAAGCTTTATAACGAAGCTATTGATAGAGCAAAGGCTGAAATGGATAAGAAACGTGAAGATGCCACAAAAGAAAATGGATATACAATTGCAAAAAAAATAGAAATTCTTAATGATGAAAAGAAGAATGATAGGGAAAAATTACTTGCTTTATCTAAATTATGTTATGACACCAATCGTACTATTTATGTAAAAACTCAGGAAGGAGCTTTTAAATTCGAAAGAAATGGTGACTCAGTATTAATTTCACATGCTAATCCTATGAAGCGAACATTGGAAAGTAAAGCAACATATACATTCCGTGCAATTGGCGGTGTTACCTTTGATGTATTGGGTGGAATTAAAAACAAAGAAATAGACATTCGTGATGCTGAAGAACAAATTCGAATGGATAAAGGATTTGATCCTCATACCAGAGAATTGGAAAAAAATGTAATTTTGGAATCTGACATAATCACAGATGTTGAAAAAGATCCAAATCAAACAGAATTACAGAATGAAGATAAAATTAATGAGGCTATTCTTTCTGGTGATCAAAAAACCGTTGTAAAGGAAGTCTTAAATTCACTCGATAATTCAAATGAAAAAGGTGAATCCATTTCTGAAATTCATATGGTAGAAATGGATGGGGTTATGGTAGATGAGCGAGATGTAGAAGAAATCAGAGCGTTAGAGGATCCAGAATTGATTCATAATGTACTTGATTCTATCCAGAATGGCTCTTATGAAGATAAAGTATCTATGATTGAAAACAGTGGCTGTGGATCTTATACTTTGTTAAACAGTCAGGACACTTCTTCGAGAGAAGCTGTTGCAAAATGCGCAATTGGATTGCATCATGAGGAATTTCTTGATCAGCTAGTAAAAGATCCTGATAGCACTGTCCGCTGTAAAGTGGCTGAAGTTGGTCGGCCTCAGGATTTAGAAATTTTAAAAGATGATACATCTCCTGAAGTGAATAAAATTGCAAATGAAATTCTTGTAAACAGCCAGACATTAGCACAATCTGAGTTTATTCCTCCAGCTCCTGAACCAGATCAAGAATATTTGGATAGTCAAGTTCCTGATTCGCCAGAAGTGCCTCCTGTTTCCTTTATGCCAGAAGAACATTCATCAGAAGCTATGGAAAACATTACAGTAGAACCTGTAATAGAAGAGGAAGAAATTCAGATAGAAGTACCCCCGGTAAAAAATAAAATATTAACAAATAATGGACTGGAAACGATAGTTGAAGAAACTGAAGTAGTCTATAGGGATACAGAAGAACCGATAAAATCTCCATTCATGGAAAAACTTGAAAAAATGACTGGCGCTGCGAGAGGCGAAAATAGTCAAAAGGAAAGAGTATTCACTGAATCAAAAGAAGAAATTAGATAATCAAAAAGACGGAGCATAATGCTCCGCCTTTTTATTCTAAAGCTTTTTTATTTTTAACCTTGAGTTTAATAACATCATCAACATGATAGATAACTTCGACCTCAATTGTTTTAACTTTGAATTTCAGATTTTTTAGACAAATTTTTTGCCCGTTAATCATTTGTTTTTCTGCTTCTTCAGATAATCTCTCTAAAATTTTTTCAAAATCATCTGTACTGACGTGATTTTTACATGCTCTTTCCCCAGGCTGACGAGCTTCTGGATAATATTTAGGACATGAATAAAATAATGAACGGTGTCCTTGCTTTAGCCCCATAACAGGATAATCTTTTTTGTGATTTCCACAGACTACTTCAATTTGCTTCCAAAGATTTTTTACCATAAAAATCCTCCTTAAGTATTTCTTTCTATTATTATGACAGATTCCATTTTAAAAGCGAGTGCTGAAATGAGAAGAGGTTTTTCTGACATACTAATTGTGATCATAAGAAAATTGGAGGATGAAAAATGAATTGGAAAAAAACTATGGAAGGAAACACAGTAGAAGAGTATGTTTCTAATAAAACAGGCATGTCTTTAGCTCAGTTAACTTATATTGCTCCACAATATAACATATATCGTCTTCATGAAGTCAGAGATGCTTTATTTCAGGCAAAACAGTTTGGCATTCCTGTACAGTTGATTTCTGATTATGATGACGATGGAATACAATCAACACTTATTATGACTTACATATTTGCTGCATTAGGACTTAAATATCATTTGATTATTCCTAAAAGATTTTCAGAAGGATATGGTCTATCTATGAAAATTATAGAAAGAATTCCAGACGGCTGTTTATTGATAACCATTGACAATGGAATTAAAGCAGTAGACCCTATTGCAGAAGCAAAACGGCGAAATATGAAAGTTATAATTTTGGATCATCATGAAGCCGGAAAACAGCTTCCTGACGCAGATATCATTGTTGATCCCAAAGCAGTTGGAAACGATGATTATAAAGAGTACTGTGGGGCTGGAATCGCTTATAAATTGGCGGAACTTATCTTTGGGAGAAATCATCCAATTATGATGAAACTTGCCTGTTTTGCAGCAATCGGAACAATCGGAGACAATGTACCCCTTACCGGCGATAATCGTAAAATTGTAATTGATGGACTTAATTGCATGAAAGCACAAAAAAGTACTCCCGGATTAAATATGCTTCTGGAGGCGCAAAGATTTTCTGAAGGGAGCACGGCTACTGATATAGCATTCAACATTGTTCCGGTTTTAAATGCATGTGGGCGTTTAAAAGATGATGGCGCAAAATTGGGAGTTATTGCTTTAGCTGAAGTCGGAGACGATAAACAGAATCAGGTTAATGAGTTACTTGATTTGAATGAAACTCGAAAAAAACTTGTGGAGGAAGCATTAAACAGAATAGATCTTGATGTAATGGCTTATTCAAAAGAAAGATCTATTTTTGTTATTGATAATCAAATTCCACTAGGAATTGTCGGTATTGTTGCAGGGAAAATATCAGAATATACGGGGAAGCCGGCTTTTGTTTTAACAAAAGATACTCAATCTGGTTTTTATAAGGGGAGTGCCCGAAGTAAAAGTGATGATTATGGATTGGCAGAATTATTGAATCTTCATGGAGATTTACTTGTTGGTTTTGGAGGACATAAAAAAGCTGCAGGTCTAACTATAAAAGAAGAAAACATTAGTGTATTAAAATCGAGGCTTGAAATGAATCTCCCAGATGTTATTTTTGATGATTCTATTCCGTATGATATCGAAGTCACAGAAGCCGCATTTCCTTTTGTTGCGAGTCAAATTTTAGCACTAGAACCTTTTGGAGAAGGCAACCCCACTCCAATAATTCGGATAAAAATGACTGTTACTGAGGTTAAGTTTCTTGGAAAAAATAAGGATACATTAAAATTTTGTGGAAATGGATATGAAGCCATTATGTTTCATGCTACAGATAAAATCAGTGAATTACCACAAAATGTTACTAAGATTGATTTAATTGGAAAAGTTGGTGTAAATGTATTCAAAAACAAGAGAACAACTCAAATAAATGTTGTTGATTTTGAAATCATGAACTAACAAAACTTTTGTAAAGATTTTCTGTCATATTAATGACGTAAACAAAATAGAAAGATGGAGGACATGGTTCCTCAGAAAGAAAGAGGTAGAATAAATGAATACAATTACTTTATCTGAAGTTAGATTTGTAAAAGAGCTTGAGCTGAAGAGATCTAAAAATAATACTGCTATTTTGAATTTCTCTGTAGCAGATAATATGATTGTGAATGGAGAAGAGAAAACTATCTATCTTCAGTGTTCCTCATTTGGTAAACAGGCAGAGTACCTTGCTCAGTATGGCATGAAGGGTGGTCGAGTAACCATTGTTGGTTCGCTGCAGCCCAATAATTATACTAATAAGGATGGACAGAGAGTTGATAGTATGCAGGTTCATGTAGACCGTGTTGAGCTTATTGATTTTAAGCCCAAGGAAGACAATCAGACACCTTCTCAGCAGATGCAGCCCCAGATGAACATGAATCAGGGTATGCCTCAGATGCAGCAGATGGGACAGCAGCCTATGAATCAGATGGGAGCCGGAATGCCTCAGATGCAGCCTCAGATGCAGCCCCAGATGCAGCCTCAGATGAATATGAATCAGGGAATGTCTCAGATGGGACAGCAGCCCATGAACCAGAGTATGAACCAGCCCATGAATCAGGGTATGAGCGCAGGAATGCCTCAGATGCCGGATTTGAGCGCAAATAATTTCGTAAATTTGGTGAGTGGAATGCCGGATGGCGCAAATAATTTCGTAAATTTGGCGAGTGGAATGCCGGATGAGCTGCCGTTCAACTAAAAAGTAATTTGAAAGAGGGATACTATTTATCCCTCTTTTTTACTAAAACATCTAATGGGAGACAAAAAATGAGTAACAATAACGATAATATGAAACAGCAAATGGCTATTCAATCAGCTAACACATATAAAGGAAAAGTATGCTGCTATGCAAGTGTAACAAAAAAAGAATACAAGGAAGGAGATCCGGCATTAGCTATGTCAGATACATCCAACGTCTGCATTAATATTTTTGATGCTGGATCGTCTAAAGGAGTAAAATTTTATTTTGGCGGGACCCTTCCTTCGTATATTTTCGAAAAAACAAAGTTGTGTATGGCAATGAAGCTTTTTTCAACGCTGTTTGTTAATAAGAAATCTGGTAATGCTGATGCAAATTCGCCGGCCTATACATCGAAATTTAAATTTGGATCGTTTAAAGGAAAATCTCCGGCGGAGGTACTATTAACAAATCCTCAGAATTACAATTCGTTGGTGCAGGAATATAATAAGTTGGCATCCACGACAGATCCAAAGTTTGTTGCAGCAAATACAGCAATGATGGCGGCTATTCAGGATGCAGTTAATCTTTATAATGCCGGGAAATTAAATGCAAATAATGTAAATTCTTCGCAGAAGGTTCTTATTTTGGAGGAAACAAGAACGCCTAATATTGCGAAGTTGGATAGTAGAGGATATACCGAAGCTAGAACTGCAAAAATTACATTTGATACGGACCCGGATAATAAAGCTCCTTATTGCATTGAAATCATGAATTGCATGGCACCACCGGTACAGAATGCTCAAATCGGAGCAAAACTATCCCAGGCCGTAGATAAAACAATGCTTATGATGAACTTTTCAGAAGAAGAGTGGTATGGATTTTGGAAGGATACGACAGACGCAAAAGATTCCTTTGGAAGAATGCTTGAAGGAGAACGTTTGGAATATTCTGAAAAGAATAAGTGGAAACCACAGCAGACTCAGCAGAAAAATAATAATTATCAGCAGCCAAATCAAATGTTTGGACCACAGGATCCCGTTGTTCAGTATCCCAATGGATACTATGGAAACTGGTATATGGCACAATAACTATGAAAACCGTCAATTATTTGGCGGTTTTTTCTTGTGCAGAAATTTGCAATCCATATTTTTATAGATTATAATACAAATATAAAAATAGTTGTTATATATATACGGAGGAAAAACATGAAAATGTTATTTAGATTAAAACGTAAAGCGAAGTGGATTTTAGCTATGGTCATTATCGGAATGTTATCTGGAAAAGTGGAAGCAGCCGAATTAAATACTACCGAAACGACGGAAGAGAATGCTGAATCTGGTTATGAAGTTCCTGGTTTATCTATTCGAATTGGAGAAATGAAAGATGGCGTATATGTCAGAGGATTTATGGATGAATACGATATCATTTGTAATGAACTTGAAGGAGAGGAATTGAATAATGCTCTTAAGTTGAGAGCAGAAGCAAGAACCATGGATACATTAACTCCGGAATTAAAGGCAGCCGGGTATATTTTAGAGGAAGAAGATAATCTTGCATTATCTCCTGAAGATGTTGCAATCATGTATGGAGAAGCAGGAGAAAATGCTGTGACCCCTTCACCTGTTGATGAGAACACAAAATTTGGTTTTGTGACTTTTGCGGCTGCAACAGAAGATGTAATTCATGAACCATGTTTTATTGGGATCAAGAATATTGAAGACGGAAGTTACCAGGAATTTGATTTATATGAACAAAATGGATATACTACTTTACAACAACTGCCGGTTGGAAACTATTCCATTACAGAAGGTGGAATTACAGCGGACTTTACAGGTAAATATCCATTGAAAGCAAATGATTATAATTTTGAGATTACTGAAAATTGCTCTATTATTGTTCCAGTTGCCATCGGTGATGTAGAAGTTCCTGGAGGAAAAACCGTTTCTACACCTGAGCCTACGGCTACACCAGAAGCAACAGTAGAACCTACGGAAGAACCTGTGAAAGAAAATAATAGCAGCGTGTTCGTTGGATTATTTCTTTCTATCGGCGCGTTATTAATTGTTGGAATTATTGCTTTAGTTATTATGTATAAAAGAAAAAATAAGTAATTTATGAGAAAATTTTAAGAGGGAAATATTATGTTTGGACAAGAGATAATCAAAGAATATAAAAATGGATGGGTTGATGTTAAATATAAAGATAGTTGGACATTTTGTCATATGCCCAAAAAGGAATATTATTTACAATTATGGACATTTTGTGATGATTTTGGCAGTTGGTTAGATTATCCCATTTCAGATATTTGGAGCTTTTTTGGATACAAATTCGCGTTTATTTGGTTATCTTTTGCAGCGTTGTTTATTTCAAGAGTATATGTAGAAGATATTACTACAAAATATTGGATTCATTATGGTATTGTTGCATTTCTGGTGTTTGAGATTTTTTGGATGATTCTTGAAGGTTATACTAGATTTCCGATTTTTGTGAAAATTGGACTTCTTTTAGCTGTCGAAGCCTGTGCCGCCATACCATGCAAAGTATTTAATTTGTTTGCTACATTTGCAAATGTAATGAGAGTATTTTTCTGGGTCGGCATTGCAATGGTAATTATTGGAATAATTCAATACTTGATTTATACCATAGTTTGCAAGATCTATGATTATAATACTATTTATAATCAAGAAAGAAGAATGGAAAGAAAAGAAGCATTTAAAAAGAAAATGTCTCGTTTTAAGAGAAAATGATCAATGAATTTTACAAAATAAAAGCCATCGTAAGATGGCTTTTATTCTTATAATGTTTTCAGAAGTGAGTAAAACTCCAAATAATTGTACCACTTTTTTCTATTTTCTTCATTTACGTAGAGATGTAAAGCTGAAAGATCCGTAATTAAAGGAAGAGAAGTTTCTATTCTGGCAATTTTTTGATAAAACCTTGCATTTTCCTCAAAATTAGGATCTAATAATTTTGAAGCAGGTAATCTACACCCGGTTTTAGAAGAAAAATCTTCTTTAAGAGACTTAAGTTTTTCCTTATCATTTAAAATGTCACTTTTGATCATTTCGATAATTTTATCTATGGATCCAAAATATTTCAGAAGAGCTATAGCTCCTTTTTCTCCTATACCAGCAATACCGGGATAATTATCGGAAGTATCTCCACTGATAGCTTTCAAATCAACAACCTGATCTGCATTGACACCCATAAAATAAGGAACCGTGGTTGTACTTACCGGGAAAATTTTATCCGGCAAATGATAGGATGATAAAGAAATAGTTTGCTCTCCCTGCATCATATCATCAAACATTTCTTCTGCCTGATTCGCTTTTTTACAGGAAAACCATACCTGGGTATAAGGTGAGACTAGCTGCGTCATATCCTTATCGCCGCTAAGTATTACAATAGGAATTTCCTTCTCAAATCTTTTTACCAAGGATCCGATACAATCATCCGCTTCGTATCCATTCATACAAATAACAGGATATCCCATGTCTGAAAGCATTTTAGGAAAAATATTTTTCTGACTGATAAAACTTGCGTCAGGTTTTTCTCGATTTCCTTTATACTCTGGATATAATTTCTTACGAAATGTATCAGAGCTAATATCCCAGGCAATGGCAACATATTCAAAATGCTGTTCTGTAATTATTTTTTCCAAACGCTTCATTGTTGTAAATAAAGCATTTGTAATGACACCTTCCTTATTATGAAGCATTTCACCATACCATGCGGACCACTTTGATCTATCTTTTTCGCGTTTCATCTGTTCCGGTAGTGTCCCGTAATAAGATTCATTGAGAATAGAACTTCCATCCACAATTAATAATCTTTGAAACATATTTATTTTTCCTCCTATTTTCTTATTTTAATTAATATGAGAGAAAAATTGCCTCAATGTTTCTGTCATAATAATGGTGATAATTTAATGATGATAAATGGAGGAAAAAGAATGGATAATGAAATGATTGTAAAAATGAACGGCCTAGTTGCTAAAATGAAGGAAGCAGCGGAAGCCTATTACAATGGACAGGAGATTATGTCTGACTTTGAATATGACGCATTGTTTGATGAACTCAAAAAATTGGAAAAAGAAGCAGGTTTTGTTTTACCTGATAGTCCTACAACTAATGTTGTCGGAGCAAAGCCGGTAGATGGCTCAATTAAGATTACTCACAAATATCCAGCATTATCTCTTAGTAAAACGAAAAGCCCGGATGATTTGAGAACTTTTCTTGGACAGCAGATTGGTCGATTATCCTGGAAACTGGATGGACTTACTCTTGTCGCAACCTACCAGAATGGAAAATTGGAAAGTCTCGTCACCAGAGGCAATGGCCTTGTCGGTGAAGATATTACCAGAAATGCACCGTATATCCAGGGAGTAGCTTTAAGTATTCCGGAAAAAGAGGAAGTTGTAATCCGTGGAGAAGCTTTATGCAGTTATAAGTCTTTTGAAAAAATTAATGCATCCATAGAAAGTGATGAAGAGAAATATAAGAATGCTAGAGGAGTTGCTTCTGGAAGCGTTAGATTACAGGATGGAAAAGAATTGGAAAGAAGAGAAATCTGCTTTATTCCTTTTGAACTTGTTTCACCCAAGGTAAATACCATTACCGAAATGATTTCCAGAATCCATTCTTATGGAATGGAATTTGTGGAAGGATATGATGTGGACGAAAAGAATCTTGCTGATGTCATTAAAGCATTTAGCAAAAAGGTTGAAAATAAGATGTTTCCTTATCCTACTGACGGTTTAGTTCTTGCTTACGAAGATATGGAATACGGCAGGAATCTTGGTTTGACGGGGCATCATCCAAAGCATTCTATTGCATTTAAATGGAAAGATGAGGAATATCCTACGGTACTCCGTGAGATCTTCTGGTCTGCTTCCAAAACCGGATTACTTAATCCAGTAGCAGTATTTGATCCGGTAGAGATCGATGGAACAACTGTAAAAAGAGCTTCTGTTCATAATATCAGTTATATTGAGCATCTAAAGCTTCAGGTAGGAGATCATGTCACTGTGTATAAGGCAAATATGATAATTCCGCAGATTGCAAAAAATGAAGATGCAAATAAACATATTGAATACCATGCAGAAATTCCCAGAGTCTGTCCGGTTTGTGGAGGGCTAACAAAAGTTGTAGTGAATGCAAATAGCAACACAGGAGAGCCAGTAAAAACACTCTACTGTAGAAACTTATTATGTCCTTCGAAGCAGATTGGAGAATGGACCCATTTTGTAAGCAGAGATGCCATGAATATCGAAGGCCTCGGAGAAAAACAGATCATGGATTTGATTGATGAAGGTATCTTAAAGACATATTCTGATCTATTTACAAATCTGGTGCCAAATAAGGATAAAATTACTGAATTGGACGGATGGGGAGAAAAATCGTTTAATGTTATTATTTCTGGTGTAGAAAAAGCAAAAAAAACAACACTGGCTAATTTTATTAATGCACTCAGCATTCCTGGCGTTGGAAAATCCACGGCTAAACTGATTTCTTCCTATTATGAGCAGAGTCCAGAAAAATTCTTGGCAGATGATTTTGAAACAACTGTGCAAGGGCTGCGACAGATCGATGGTATTGGAGATAGCGTAGTAAACACTCTAATTGCATGGTCACGAGAAGAATTATCGGTTATGAGTTGCAGAGAAGATTTAAAAAAGCTTGCATCGTATTTTCAGTTTGAAAAAGCTAAGACAGGTGATCGACTGAAAGGAATGACTTTTGTAATTACCGGATCTCTAAACCACTATGAAAATAGAGATGCTATGATTGCAGTGATTGAATCTCTTGGAGGCAAAGTATCTGGATCTGTATCCTCTAAAACGAAGGCATTAATTAACAATGATGTTAATAGTACTTCTGGAAAGAATAAAAAAGCAAAGGAACTCAATGTACCGATTATTTCAGAAGATGATTTCATCGCAAATTATATTGATTAAAGAAGAGGTGGCAGTAGCCACCTTTTCTTTAAGTATTTCTGTCATATTAATTGAAACTAAGATAATATGGAGGAAAATATAATGAGCAATACAAATAATATGTTACAGTTAATAAGCCATAATGTTCAGCCGGCAGCTATTGATTACAACTATAGTGCGGTTAAAGCCTATGTGGAAAAGAAAGCTGAAGAATATAAGGGCTTGATTGTTACAGATGATAATTTAAAGCAGTCTAAACAGGACCGTGATGATCTGGCATCAGCAAGAGTATCTATTGATGAGTTTCGTAAAGAAAAGAAAAAGGAAATGTCAGTAAATATCACTCTTATGGAAAATCAGTGCAAAGAGCTTATTTCTATTATCGAAAATGTAGAAAAACCGCTTCAGGCTGGCATCGATGTCTATGACAATAAAAAAAGAGAAAAAAGAAGAAAGCAGGCGGAAGGTTTTATTCAGAAGGAAGTTGATGAAATGCAGCTTCGTCCGGAATTTGCATCTAAACTGGTAGTAAAAGATTTTTATATGAATTTATCTGGAACCCAGAAAGAGGTAAAAGAAGATATTCATAAAGAAGGAATGTTACTGAAAGAAGCACAGGATAAATTGGACAACAATATCCTGACAATTAAAGCAACTGTCAATGCTGTTAATGGAACAATTTCAGCTCCTTTTAATGTTGAGGAGTTTATCCGGATGTTGGATCATTACGAGCTTCAGGAAATCGTTAACAACATTAATAACAGAGCTGAACAGGTACGTGAAGCCGAAAGAAAGGCTAAAGAAGCCGCAGAACAGAGAGCAATAAAAGAGGCTAAAAGAGAGGGACAAGAGTTTGTTAGAAGGGCTTTTCAGGCCGCTCAGAATATTCAGGAAATGGGTGTGAATAAACCACACATTGATCAGATTCCTTCAGTAGCACAAAACATTTCTGCACCCAATATTCCTATTCCAGGTTTTGCAGGCATGCCTGATCCACAGAAGCAGATATGGCTTCTTTCATTAAACATTAGAACATCGGCTGAAAAACTTCAGTTATTAAACGCCTTTTTAAAGGACAATGACATTGAATACAAAAAGGTAAATCTTATTAAGGAATAACGGGCTAAATGCCCGTTTTTCTTATACCTTTTTCTTGCATATTAATGGAAAGATGATAAAGGGAGGAAAAATATATGGAAGCAGTATTGTTTCAGCCAATGAAAAATAAGATATTTCGTATGCTCAGTACAGAGAATCGAATTGATGTAGAATTTGGACATATTGGAAATAAACTATATAAAAAATCATATCCGTTATCTGTTTGGGATGAAATATATCAGGAAAAGATAAAGTGCGGGTATGTAGATCAGACGGGGTTACTTAATAATAACAACGTTGTTACACTAAAGTTATCACAGACAGAAAGTATTAATGAGGTCCTGGAAAATTTAAGGGCTATTTCAAGACAGATGATTTCCGATAATTATCGCGGGAATATGGTGAATGTTTCAGAAGAAGCTATTAATAAATCGAAAGAATTATTAAAAAAATTGGAAATTACCGAAAACGTTTATGATTTTAACAGTATCCTGTTTGAATTGTTTTCTATGATTCCAAGGAAAATGAACAATGTGATTCAGAACACAGCAAAGGATCAAGACGATTTCTATAAGATTATCGAAAGAGAAAATGATCTATTACGAAATCTACAGGTATTGAAAACCGATTCCGTCTCACCAGATATTCCGATTATATGTCGCGAATGCACTTCTGATGAAATAACAAAAATACGCAGTATGCTTGACACAAGTTCTCTTCGCAAATTTAAGAGAGCATGGAGCGTAAACAATCCTGAAATTGATCAAAAATTTTCTTCTTATATGAAAAAGAACAATATTAAGAAGACAAGAGAGTTGTTTCATGGAAGCAGGTCCGAAAACTGGTGGAGTATTTTAACTACAAAGCTTTTACTGCAGCCATCAAATGTTGTTAAAAGCGGAGCAATGTTTGGCCGAGGAATTTATTTTGCAGATAAAGCAGATAAATCCATGGGATACACTTCTATTCGAGATTCCAGACATGCCGCTGGCAAATCAGACAAAGGCTACCTTGCAATTTATGAAGTAGCAACAGGACATGAATATGATGTAAAAATATGGAAGAGTAGTATGACTGATCTCAATGAAAGTTCATTTATCAGGGAACATAAAGACTGTAATAGTCTTCATGCACATGCAGGCGTCAATCTCATTAATGATGAGTATATTGTATATAATGAAAATGCTTGTAGAATTAAATACTTTTTGGAATTCGCTTTATAAAAAAAGCGCCGTTTGGCGCTTTTTCTTTTATAGTCTTTTTTCTGCCATAATAAAGATAGCAACAAAGATAAAATGGAGAAAACAGGAGGAAAAATATAATGTGTATTTTATTAAAAGATGATGAAATCAAAAGTTTCAATAGCCGTCAGGATCTTCAGGAGTATTTGGATTTCCGAAAGGCACATGATAAATGGTTTGAGAGTCCTATTGATTTAATGCAGGTATTTACAAAGAATCCTAATGAAATGATTAATGGATTTAAGGAAAGAACGGGGTCCATTATTTCTGATCTTGCTATTCAGGAATGTGTTGAACATGGCACAAACCTGTTTTTAAAGTTCCATACAGAAATCAATGGGCAGGATAAGAAGGGAGTCGTGCCTCTTCGATATACTGCTGTCAGATCACTGCTGGATAGAGCAAGAATTGGGGGCTTTTCTCTTTATAATGAGGAAGAGGATGCCGGGATCAATGTTCTTCCCTTACAGGATAAGGTAAATATTATCAACAAATGTCTTAATTTATACAAAATGAGATCTAAGATTTTGTATAGAGACGAAAAGGTATCTGCGATTATGTCTGGGCAGTATGCCGTGCTTGCCGAAAAGGACATTGTGGAAGCAGTAGAGGGATGTTTAAAAAACAAATTTCCAAAGAGCGAATTTGTTTCCGGAACTGTTTCTCATGAGTTTTTCAGAATGGAATATGCACTGCATGCCGATGAAATTGAGGAAGATATTTTAATGACGTTGAATGATAATGGTATTGCAGTTGATGAAGTAAAGGCGATGCTTGGTATTTTTACATCAGATATCGGATCCGCTGCAGCAACGGTATATTCTTACCTGGATTTAGATGGGCATAAGATGTATTATGGAAAGCCTTTTGCAATCAAGCATATTGGCCAGAGAACAGGTGAGGATATTGCAAAATCCGTAGATAAGCTTTACTCTTTATTCCAGAACAATCCGGAAGATTTTAAAGCTATGTCTGAAACAGTGATTAATAATCCTGCCGGTTGCCTCCGCAGTATTGCAAAAGAATTTGATCTTCCTAAGAAGTTTTCCATGGCTGCCGCCTTGGAACTTGAAGCAACAGGTAAGGTGTGCTGCTCCGCATACGAAATTTTCTGGTATCTCAACGATATTGTGAGAAGATTTGACGAAGCCAAAAACGATATGTATCGTTCTTTGAAATTGCAGGAGACTGTTGCTGAAACTGTCAAAATCAATTATAAGAGATTTGATAAGCCTTTTGAATGGGCACGCGGAGAATCCGTGGAAGATGCAGCTTAACAAAAAGGGCCGCTATCGTAAGATAGCGGCTCTTCTTTACTCAATTTTAAAAAGTTGTAGGAGCTTTCTTGGTACATAAAAAATTGTGGGTAGCTGGATTTTCCACAAAATCCAATGTAAAATCCTCATCATTTATACCATAAAGCTCTTTGATGTAATTTACAGCTCCCGTCGCTGTTGTCGAATCAATTATGCCGTTAAAACTAAAACGTAGAAACTGATACGGTAAAACCTTTGGGATAATAACCAGATTCCCGCAGATTGTACTAATGGTAAATTTGTTATCCAGCTCATCAAAACCGAGTAGTGAAAAAGTGGTTCCCGTTACTTTCATTTGTTTTTTCATATTAACTCTCCTTCGATAGTTAGGTGTAAAAGAAGCAGTTATGGGTTACTCCAACCTTTTTCTACAATAATTATATCATACTATATATAGTTTGTGTAATTTTCTTTTTTAGGACATAATCGGGCTAAAAGATACAATTTTTAATCGAATAAAATTAGTAGAATAAAATCTGTCATAATAATACAAAAGAAAGATAGGAGGAAAAATAAATGAATGTGTTAGACACAAAAATTTATAAGGATGGGAATAGAACGATCGTTGTATTCAACAATACTAATCCTAAGACAGAAGATATTATTAAAAATATTATAGGAGCGGCTACTGGAAATGTATTACAGAGTGAAAAAATTGCTAATATTGTTCCCATGAAAACGACCCCAGAACCAATGCCAGTCATTCCACAGAATTTATCAGAGAATCAGCCGGCAATCGAAGATATCAACGAGCAGAAAATTTTTGAAGAAAAAGGTTTTGCTGGATATGTTGAGGTATATAAATATTATTTATTTAATAAAAATGTACTTTCAGAGGAAAGAAAAACAGAACTTTTGAATTTCATTAATTTACATGCAACAATGATGAAGCAAACAGATCCGGCAAATTTATCTGAAGATCAGTTACGAGAAATACTTAATATAGGATTTTCTTCTATTTTTGAGAAAAAGCTACCTGAGATTTTAAAGGCAACAACTTGTCTTTCTAAAGATGTTTTATTAAACTCAGGCAAGCAGTTTTTGGATTACGCTTACAATGTTTGCGTTGGAAGAATGGTAGCATAATTAAGAAAAAGCAAGTCATTAATTGGCTTGCTTTTTTGTGTATAAATATTGGAATTTATAATAGTTAAAAAGAAATTCGTCTCGTTGCGATGAGCTTAGTGTTTGATGAACATAATCTATCGGCGTTTCAAATAAATCAAAAGCAGCTGTTAAATAATAGTTATGAATATCAGCCTTTCCTTTAGATGTTAAAAAATAGCGATAGACTTCTTCAATATTTGAAAAGATTAGTTTTTCTCTAAGAACATAAGATAAACAAATTTTTGCTCTGGCAACACCTTTTTCATCATGGAAAAATTTTTTGGGATAACTGCAGCCTTTTATAGAGATAACTCTTTTATAAGTATCTAACGCTAAGTTAGAATCGTCATAATGAATTTTGTTCGGATATAAAATATATGCATAATACCGAGCCTCTAATTTTCCACCGAATTCTTCTGGTATTTGAAGATATTTGATGAGAGAATGTAATTTCATTATTTTAAAAATTTCAAAAGTAAGAGAATTGGCGATATCCTCAGGGGTCCAACACAAAAAATATTCAAATGCATATCTCATAATAGCAAGCGCATTATCCCTGGCTATTTCTTCATTTACCTTAAAAAAAGAACTTGAATATGTCTTTTTTTGACCAGTTACTATTCGGTCATATTCCAAACATAATTCTTTTCGCATATACAACCTCCTTAAAACACTAATTTTACTATTAATATGATAGATTTTGCCGTTGTCCTAAAATTCTGCATAAAAATTTTTAAAAATGTTTTTCAATTTTGTCTGTCATATTAATAATGAAAGTAATAAAGCTCAATGCATATCTTCATTCACATCTGCTGAAATTTGCTTATCAAAAATTCCCTGAAAGGAGATAGAAAAATGAAGAATACCTATGCAATTGTTTTTGAAGACTATATGAATAATAAAGCCGATCAAGAAACAGTTTCATTATTTGTTTGCAGCTTACTAAATGAGTTAGAAGAAACGAATGGTCCCGAAAAAGCAGAATTAATAAGAACCATTCAATACATTGGAAGTGCTGCTAAAACTGCATCCGAAAGCACCAACGACGAAGAAAAAGGTAAGTTTTGGAATAGGATTAATGAACTGATTAAATCTGCTATTGAGAAAGAAGAGGTAATAGCAAATGGCTAATAGCATAACTAATACTAATACACGAATTGCAACAACAATTGAAGATTTTTTTAAAGAGTTATTAAAACTATTAGATCAGTCTGATGCTTTTGAAAAGGACAGTCTATTTCTTGGAGCTTTAAAAAAGGATGGAAATGCGCCTGCTTTAGTTAATGTTGATACAGTAATAGCTAAGCGTTTGGTCCATGAAATGGAAAAAAAGCAAATACCATATATGCAATTCCGGATTCGAACAACTGGAAAGGATGTTCTCATGGTCCGACCAGAAGACATGCCTTTAATAAAAGATATTGAGAATAGTATAAGAATTCATGCCGGTTTGGAATTGGATACAAAAGCAGAACTCGACAGAGCCTTAGCACTAACAGACCCTTCAGCTAAAGAATATATTATTGAAGGCTTAAATGAATACGAGGCAGATAGAATTATTGATTTCGCTGAGAAAGCGAAGAATCCGTTTGTCGTTGTAAAAGAGCAAACGGAAGATGGGAAATATTTAATAGCTACCCATGAAAAAAATACTAATTCTGTGAACTATTATGCTGCGATTGCAATGTTTGAGGCATCTAATACCAGCAAGGAAATGGCATCAATTATTGAAGGTGAGGCTTATTTAAGTCATCAGAAAAAAGAACTTGAGCAAGCAGTTGATGAGATAAGGGTAACAAATGAAACTAGACCTGCGTATGTATTATCCTTAACAGAACCTGAAAAATACATCAAAATCTCACCAACCTATTTTGAATATTTCGACAGAGGAAATGCTGTTCATAAAATGTCATTAGCTCAAAATCCTGAATTATATGCTGATGCTTTGAAATTACTTGGAAATTCTTTGCCAAAACCTGTTTTTAAACTGCAAACGGAAATAAATGAACTAGGTGGTATTAATGCAGCTTTGATTGATGCAAAAAAACATATGCCAAATGGTATTGTGGCTAAAAATTATCCAATGGATACAGCTTTAAAAAATTGGATTCTAGAAAAAACATCACCTCAATCTGGATTTTTATATCAGAATCCGGATTATGTTCAGAAATTAAATCTAAACGATTTTAAAATTTCATACCTGCGTGAACATCCATCAGCAGCAGAGGAATTTGAAAAGAAAAAACCTCATTACGAAAAACAAGTTCAGGTATTTTATGAAAAAATCCAGAATTTATACAGACAAACGGCTCATCCAATGATGAATATAGATGATACTTTGATGAGATGTGGATATGATCCTGCAACAATACAGGAAGAGTTCTATGACCAAAAAGAAGTAACAGAAATTAATTCCGGTAAATATCAAGTAGAGATTAACTCTGAAGCAGATGAAAAAGTTGAAGAGCCGGCAAAAGAAACCAAAGATTTCACTGATCGGCAAAAAGAAATTATTGCAGCCAGACAAGAACAGACAAAGGAGAGATAAAATATGCCGGTAAAAGAGAAAAATATCAAAATATACATAATTATTGGGATCATTTGTTATTTGATGCTATTTTATTTCAGTTTGCATATGGGTCATGTCGTTTATGAAAACGAAATACAGACCACGCATAATATAACAAATGCAATACAATTTGGTGGAAATTCAACGAATACATTTGTAAAAAAAGAAGAATCCATAAATTGGATAACCATTGCTTTCGATGCATTTGTTAATATGTCAGAAAATCCGTTGGATTTTTGGCCCATATCAATTAAATTTCTAATTCCGGCATTATTTTTCCTGATATGTGATGCAATTGGAATCGGATGGATTCTTGCAGTTGGTGAAACTAAAAGACAGGATGCTCCAAATCAAGAACACGGATCTGCAAGATGGAATTTAGATTACGCTGGATATTATAAAAAATACGTAGCACCATATGATAGCAAAAAAGATCCATTTGATCCTAATATGCCATTTTCTCAAAGGGTTATGCTTAATCTTAATAACAAGCTGACAAATCTCAATGATAATGTATTTGTCGTTGGTGGTCCCGGTACAGGTAAGTCTTTTCGAGTTATAAAACCTAGCTTGATGCAAATGAACTGCAGTACGATTACAACAGACCCGTCTGGAGAATTAATGCAGTGTTGTGGAAAACCTTTATTTGAACATGGAATCAAATTGAAGCTTTTCAGTACATCTGATATGAGACATTCAAATTGCTACAACCCTTTTGATTATGTTTTTGATGAAAATGGACATGTTGATGAGTCAAAAGTTAGTACGATGATAAATTTGTTTTTAGAAAATGCAAGTGGAACATCTGCTAAGGCTAAAGGTGATCCTTTTTGGGATAAATCAGCAAGAGCTTTGATGGCTGCATTGGCTTATTATATGTTGGAAAATCCTTCCATAAATCAAATGCGCAAAGGAAAAAGATATGCTCCGGATATAAATTTCTGTACAATGCTGAAACTTGTGCAATCAGGTAAGGTTAGCGAAGCAAGTGAGACTTCTCAATCCGCACTTGATTTACTTATGGAAGAACATAGAACTATTATGAAAGCTGCAGGAAAGGAGTCAAAAGCGTTATCTAATTATGATACATTTAAGCTTGCTCCGGGCAAAACTGCAAATTCAATTTTAATTACTGTGGCTGTTGATTTACAGATGTTCAATAACGAAGATGTTCGAAATTTGACACGACATGATTACGATGATGAGGAGAATAATATCCAGCTGGATAAAATAGGAGATGAACAGACTGCCTTATTCATCAATATTCCTCAGGCAAACACAACTTTCAACTTTTTAGTTTCTATGTTATACGCTCAGATGTTTGATGCTTTATATACAAAAGCAGAAAAAATTTGCCCTCGAAAATGGATGCTAAAAGATCAATATAACAGACCGGTTATTACAATGTTGGATTCAGAAGATGATGCAAAAACATTGCTGGAAAAACTTCCAACAGCAACCATAAATGAATATAAAACTCCAAGAGGAGTAACCCGATATCAGATAATGATTGGGAAAAAGATTATACAGGAGAAGCCAACAAGAGAAACAGCGGAAGCAGTTATTAAAAATGCTTCAAATTATAAGGTTGAGCATGGTGGGCTAAGATTGCCCTGGCATATTCGCTGTCTGATGGATGAATTTGCAAATATAGGATCTGTACCTATGTTCTCGGAAAAACTTACGACTATGCGTAAATATGAAATTTCATGTACTATTGTTGTCCAGAATATAGCTCAAATTAAGGAAAAATATGATAAATTATTTGAGTCTATCATAGGTGGCTGCGATACCATTATTTTCCTTGGAAGTTCTGAAAATGAAACATGTAAATATATTTCAGAAAGTCTTGGTGAAACGACTGTTCGAACAAGAAATACTAGCAGAAGTCATGGAGGAAAGGGTGGAAGTAGCGAGTCATTTAGTACAACAAAGCGAATGTTAATGACTCCAGAAGAAGTAAAAAATTTGAATAATAAATACTGTATTGTTATTATCCGAGGTTTACATCCTTTCCGTGACTTAAAATATGATTTTTCAAAGCATCCACATTTTTCAGAGACAGGAAATGCCAATCCTAAAAATGAATTATCAGAAGAATTTATTGATACCTACTTTAATACAGCACCTGTAAAAAAACGCATTCCTTCGAAGAAAAAACAACAAAAGGCAGTTGCCGTTATTGCAGGAAAAACAGAATATTCTAAAGACCTTGATGGAGCAAACAAAATTTTGGAAGATAATGGCGTTACCAAAGAAAATATGAAAGATAAGGTAGAACCACAGATAAGCTCTAAGGTTAATGAAGAGAATAAGAAAAAAGTAGTTAAAGGTGAAAATCCAGTAAAAGAAGCTATGGCTTCTGACAACAACGAAACACTATCCGATGCAACATTTATGTTTTAAATAAAGGTCCCTTTTAAGGGACCTTTATTTTTACAACGTTTTTATTTTTTATCAGTCATATTAATTATGAGATATAACACTTTACTCAGGAGGTATATATATGAAAATGATGTATGCATTAAAAAACAAAGCTGCAAATGCTTTGTTAGCTATTGAAGCAGTAGCGATTGGCTTTATGGCACCTATTATTGGCCATGCGGGAGGATTTAGTTCTGTAACAATTAATTCCGGAGCATTGGATGGAGTGGACCCTTTTGCAATAGCCGGAAAAGGAATTGGCATTGTTCTTACTATTTTGCAGATTTTTGGTGTCGGCATGTTGATTTTTGGAGTAGTTTCCGTTGCACAGTCTATGCAGGATAATGGCAATCCAGACAAAAGAGCTCAGGGTTTTGCAACCATTGCAGTAGCAGCCGTCCTTATTGGTATGAAATTTGTATTAAAAGCCATGGGATTGATTGCTTAAAAATTTAAAGAACCCTGAAAACAGGGTTCTTTATTTTGTAAGAAAGGAGTAACAATGCCTGAAGTTTTAACAGATGCAAAAACTATTTTTGGAGCAGTACTAAATACACCATTTGACGTATTTAAAATGTATGGATATGCGGTTGATCAAGCAAAGGCTAATTATGAGAGCATTAAATCAGGAATTACGAAAATTGCAGCAGATGCTTATTTAACTAATGTAAATGGTATATCTATACCCAAGGAAGCCTTGATAGTAACAGATCTCGAAAAAAATATGATAGCTCAAATCTGGGATTATTTAGCTCCAATTGGTTATACAATGTTATTGATGTATTTCTTATTAACAATATTACAGGATGTCCAAGGAAAAGTTAGAGACCTAGATATAAAATATTGGATTATGACCATAATGAAATTTGTATGCGTTGATGCATTAATATATCTCGGTCCTAATTTGGTAATTTGGGGTATGCAACTAGGTAATGTATTTATAAATTATTTTTTCGAAAATCCTGTTGCAACAATATCAGGAGAGGATTCTATTAAGTACATAAATGCAGTATCTGATTATTTTGCAAATGGGGAAGGTAAAAAATTTTGGACTTCATTAAGCTTATTGACATATGCTTATATATTAAAAGCAGCTAACACAATCCCTAATTTTATGATTGCTCTTCATGCAGCAAGTAGAAAAATTGAATTAGTGATTAGAGGCGGCATGTTATGTGTAGCTATACCTGATGTCGTTTTATCTGGGCCACATTCCAGAGGGGTTTCCTATATTAAAAAGTTTTTTGGAGTATGTTTATATGGCTTTGTAATGTTACTTGTAGTACAAGTGGCAGGATCATTAGCTTCAGAAAATGTATACTCAACCTTAATGGATGGAGAGAACATGGCGGAAGGCTTTGCAACCAATCTTGGTGGTTTACTGAATTGTGCATTATATAATTTTGCGGCCGTTGGCATGCTAAGTGCATCTAAATCAATAATAAATGATTTCTTATCTTAAGGAGATTTTGACATGCAAATAATTATAAATAAAGATATACGAGAATATAAAGTAAAAGATATTGGCCCACTCACGCTAAGAGAAGCCGGCTTTGCAATTTTAGCTATATTTACAATTTTTGCGTCAAGGGCAATTCAGAGAGCATTGTTAGGAACATATATTTCGTTATTGTTGTATATTCCAGCAATTCCATGGATTTTGCTTGGATTCATTAAGCCATGTGGATTACCTTTTGAAAAATGGTTTAAATCCGTATTTATTGAAAATTTTTTAAACCCTAGAAATCGCCCGTTTTGTTATGAAATGACATGGGATATAGACGAAATTTTTGATAAAGATGACAAAGAAATATTTGAAAAAATGGAGTCTGAAAAAATTAAAAAAGTAAAACTTTCAGAGGACGAAAGAATAATTATGACCGGATACAAATAATAAAAATTAAGAGCTGAATTATTTCAGCTCTTGTTTTTTTAGAAAATCATTCATATTAATTATGAGAAATGCAAGGAGGTTATTATGAGAAAGAAAATAGTTTTATTTATGTGTACATTGCTATTCTCTGTTGGTATATGTGGATGCGGTAAACAGAACGAAGAAGTTGCTGATACAATAGCAGTAGCTTCTAATGACTGGGCCGGAGCATTTAATCGATTGGCAAAAGTACAATCAGATGTCATGGCTTCAACACAGATTTTAGATAATCATAATTATTCCATTATAGAAGGAAATCCAGATAATTATTGGAATAATGAAAACTATCACTATTTAAGATTTGTTCCAATGGATTCTAAAATTTTGCCTTATACACAATATTTTACATCTGATGTAGATATTGCATCTATACAAACGCCAATGTCTGAATTACTGGCCAATAATGGATATACTTTAGCTGCTTTAAATAAAGTAGGCGATAATCATTATTCATTTGAAATAACGTATGATGATAAATCATGGAGAACATGGAAAAAAGTATATAAAGAAAAAAACGTAGATTGTGTTTATGATGCCGCTCATGATTGGCTACAAATGTCAACTACAGTAAGTGAAGATTTCGGAAAACAGAATTATGAAGAAGACCTGTACGAATTTGCAGATCTTGGTGATGGAATTTACGTTTTTCAAAATGAATCTGAAAGAATGTATGTAAAATACAATGAGCAGGGAAATATTGTTGAGTTTCATCATACGGTCTTGCCGGATGTTACAGAAACTATGGCTTTGGAATATTTTAAAGAGGAAAATGATGCCGAAAATGATATGCAGGCTGTTTATAACGGAATTGTAAACGCCGATAATTCCACAAATCATAGTGTAGAAGAGAATACAACAAATGAAGAAGAATATGGTCTTTACTATACTAAGGAAACAAATTCTTTATTTAAACATCTAGATGAAATAAATCCTGAGTGGGTAAAAGCCGCTGATAATTTTCAAAGTATCATTGACTATAAGGACCATGTTTTATCTGTATCAGTTAAAAATAATTTAACTGATAAAATGGAAAGTTTTTCGGTTAAGGAAATTATACAGGAGGAAAACATTAGTGAAACAGTTCAAGATGCAACAGGAGCAGGAGAAAATCAGTGAAAAGAAAAAAGATGATCTCAAAATGTTAAAAGATTATGGGGTAGATCCAGACGTTCCCGTTATTATCTATGAACCAGACACTATAGTACAAAAAGGAAAAACAATATCTAAAGTTTTATTAGGAATCGTGTTTTTTGCAATATTATGCGGAGCTATAGGTCTTGCCTTAATTTATTTAGCAACTATGATAGGATAAGGAGATATACAAAATGAAAGATTCTACAAAAGTAATCGTTAATAATGCAAACGAATTATTGTTAGAAATTATAGAAGATTATTCTAAAACGAAACAAATGGAATTAGCCAGTGTAAAAAATAATGAAATGAGTAAGGAATCCTTTTTAAATAATGCTAAAGAACATATTTTGTTTTTTTATAAAGTACCTGAAAATGTTTTAAATGATACATTACAAATGTTTGAGGACTATGTTTTTGGCTATTCTATTCTTACGGAACTTATAAATAATCCCGATATCAGCGATATTAGATGTACTGGTTATAACAAAATCAGTTGCAAAAGAAAGGGACACCGAGAAACAGTTCCTATTTCTTTTCAGTCGAAAGAGGAATATTCTAGGTTTGTTGATTTTGTAGCCACAAGAAATCAGATTAGTCTATCTAATCTAAATGCTATTCAAAGCTTTTCTGATAATGAAACCAATCCTGATTATATTCTTAGATTTACTATTGCAATGCCATTAGTTAATACCTATGATGAGCCATATCTATGTATCAGAAAAGTAGCTAAGAATTTTCCTACCTTGGAGATGTTAGCATCTATGGATAATCCGATGCTTTCTCCAGAACTTGCAAATGTTTTAAAAAAACGATTTATTAATGGTTCCACTCTTATTTGTGGCGGTAATTCTTCTGGAAAAACAACAATTTTGAATGCACTGAAAGAAGAAATCCCACATGATGTATCTGTATTGATTACACAGCAGTCGGATGAATTAACAACGAAAACTCATCCGGATATGATGTTTATGCATTCATTATCAAATTCTGATGAAAGTAAGGCTAAATATGATTTAAAGAATATTAGCATTGCTGGATTAACTATGGATGTAGACTTTTTCATTATTGGCGAAATCAAGGGAGAAGAGGCGCGTTATCTGCTAAATGCAGCTTATACCGGCCAGTTATGTGCAGCAACCATTCATGCTCCGTCAGCTCCCAAAGCAATAGATAAGCTCGTAGATTATGCTTTAATGGACAGTAAGTACACAAAAGATGAGCTAATGAAAATGATGGATTGTTTTAATACTATTATTTTTATGAAAAAATATAAAGTATGCCAGGTATATGCAGTAAAAGGCTACGATTATGAAAAAAAGGCTCTGGTATATGAAGCAATTTGGGAAAATGGAGGCTTTGTGAATGAATACGATAAGACAAATATTGCATAAGTTACAAGCAGATTTTATTGATTCTACTGCTATTACAAAAGAAAATATTTTCTGGAAAATTGGTATTTTCTTGGCATTTATTATTGCATTTACTCTTTTGTTTTATTATTTAAGAAAATCAAGAATCATAACAAATACAATGCAAAATACTTATAATGAATTAACAAAAAAGAATTTGTTATTAAGTAAAAATGGCAAGAAATTATTAAAAAGAGATGGTTTGTGGACAAAATGGCTAAATTTATATACGTACAGTAGGATAGATAAAATTTTTACATTTTTAACGCCTGAGCTATGGCTTGCAGCAGTTATTGTATTTGGCTCTTTTATTTTCCTTATTTCATTGCTTTTTATCAAGGATTTATTTCTGAACGTTTTACTTGGTTTTATAGCCTCTGGCTTATTATTCTTTTTCGAAATGATGTTGTCATTTAATAATTATCAAAAAGTAGATAAAGATCTTATTCAATTTTTGAATATGCTTGGAAGCTATAGCTTATCCACTCAGGAAGTAACGAGTGTCTTTAGAAGAGTTGCTCGTTTTGTAGATGACCCTTTAAAAACAGTAATGATCGAATGTTACGAAGAAGCCAGAACTTCTGGAAAGCCAGATGAAGCTCTTAGAAACATGGCCAACAAAATTGAACATCCACAATTTAAAGAAATTATTAAAAACCTTGAGATTGCAATGAAGTATTCCGGAGATTTTACAACAGTCGTTAAAAGTAATCGACAAATTATTCAAAACTATATGGCTGCAAAACAGGAAAAAAAGAATTTGGCTTCAGAGAGTATGCTTAATATGTTCATTATGGCTATTGCCTTATTTGTATCCGTTTATTTTATGGGTATTTTGCTTAATATGAATATATTTAAGGAATTATTTGAAGGTTTTATAGGACGTATCGTGATGCTTGTGGAAGCCCTGTGTTTTATATTTATGTTTTGGAAAGCATATACAGTAAATAAATAGGAGTAATTAAAATGAATGAAATTATAGAATTTATTACAAAATATAATATTTTACCTTTATTGATTGCTTTATTTGGAGGGGCTATTATTTTAGCAATAGCTTTAACCTATCATCCGGGTAAAAAAATAGCACAGGAATATGAGCGAATTAGAGGAGAACTTCAAGAAAAAAAGAGAATAGGTTTTTTTGATTATGATCAAATTAACAAAAGATTAATAAGCAATGGATTTGCTTTTAATCATCCGGCAATTAGTGATCCAATTATATATACTGCAATCAAGGTTGTTATTGGTGCCGTGGCTGCCGCGGCGTGTGTCAGAATTCATTTTGGTGCATCAATAATTGCTTTCATTATTGGATACTTTTTATTAGATGTATATGCATCAATAAGTAACGCAAAAGATAATGAAAAAATTACAGCTGACCTGCAAACAATATATGACGCTTTAGCTGTACAAATACGTGGAGGTGTATATATTATTAATGCCTTGTACGAGGATTATGCTTTAGTTAGTGACAAAAATCCTAGACTAAAGGCGGCTCTTATGCAACTGTCTGGGGAAATGCTCTTAACCTCGGATGCAAAACAGGTAATAAACAATTTTCAATCAAAATTTTCCAATAATTATATAGACTCTCTATGCGTTGCCATTATTCAATCTTTGGATTCTGGAGAAGCAGTTGATTTATTGGGAGATATTTCTGAACAGCTAAAAAGTTTTCAAAAAAATGCTTTACAAAGAAAGAAACAGGAACTAGAAAGGTCTCTTACTTTATGTTCAATCATAGAATTTACTGCCATGATTATATTCATGGTTCTTATGTGTGTTAGAACATTATTTAATTCTGTTTCATTTATGTAGTCAATAACCCATCACTAAAGTGACTAGCCTGGCAGAGTGGATTCTTCAATCTGAGAGACATGTCCGGATGCAAAGTAAACAAAGGCAGTCTCAGTTACCGGAAGATCGGATTTCTGGAACCGAGACAATACTATTTATGCGAAAGGAAAGTAATGGACACCCCGGGTTGTGCTTAACCGCACACCTCCCACGACTAAAATCACTGGTTTCCGTGCTAAGTGAATTTATGAATTGATGCGATTCCATAATTTATGGAATCGCTTTTTGTTTTTTAAGTAGATTCTCAATAGGATTCATTTTTCTATATTTTTTAAAATTATCTATCATATTAATTATGAAAGAAATCAAAACTTATTTCTGGTAAAGGAGAATTTATAATGAGAAAAATTAAAAACATTGCAAATGAAACTGCTGTTGAAGGACTGTTAATTAAAAATAAGTTTAGAAACGCATTTTTGAGAAAAAGACCCGGTGTTGACGGATTGATGGTTGCTATTGCGTTGATTGTTATTGGTGTTATTATGGCAATTATCTTTAAGGATTCTATGACAGGTGTTATGAATAACCTGCTTAGAGGAGTTGAAGAAAAAATGAGTTCTATTTTATCTGTAAATTAAATCTTCAAAGTGGTTAAAGAGGCGAGGCCTATCGCCTCTTTTTATTCATCAAAGGAGGGTAGAGCAGATAATAATGATATTAAAAAAACGGATATTAAAAAAAAGATTAGGTAGTTTAGATCAAATGTTGGTTTCCGCTTTGGCTTTTATCATTGAAGCAACTTTAATTGTAGCTGTCGTAAATATTTTTAATCTAACAACATATAAAGATAGATTAGATCAAGCTGTTCGAGCATATGTTTTAGTCCTTGAAACCAAAGGAGAACTAAATAAACAATCAGTAGCGGATGGACTTACGGCAGATGGTTTTTCAGTTAATGCATCTGATATCGTAATAAACGATGGAAAAAGCGGAAAGGCCAATTATGGTGATACAGTATCCATTAGAGTTGAATATGATGCTTCAGGAGATGAAATTGGTTTTTTAGGATCTGTTTTAAATAAATCATATCATATCAACGTTTATAGAGAATCTATTTCTAAAGCGAGGTGAATATATGTTGTTACGTAAAATTTTTACCCGAAAAAGAGACGGAAACGATGTATTGTTCAGATCACTTATGATTATTTTGTATTCAATGCTCATTGTTTTAGTTATAGTTTCATCTAGGATGATTACAGTTATGCACAATAACATAGATGATTCAATCGTATCATCTGGGTTGGCTGGAGCGCTTATTGATTTGGATATCTTTTCTGAAGAAGATAAACTATACATAGATAAAACATTAAGCTTACAGACATTTGAAAACTGCATGAAGTCAAATTTAAAAATAGATTCCTTTGTTATAGATCCCATAAATTTAGATGAGGTAGATTTCAATAGCAGTTTCTTGGGAAATGAAGCTAGAATAGTTGAATACAGAATATATAATGTTTACAATGGACAACCTGCCAAAATAGTGCCATCAGATGATCCTAAATTACAACCAATAGAGATTAGCAGCGAAAAAGGTGCCGAAATAGTAAAAAGCGTATATTCTAATGGAACTTGGAAATCTGATTCAATTATAGCTTCTACAGATCATTACGAAGAGGATTATCACATTAGTTGTTATGAAAGTGATATAGATGCTGTTATTGATCAAACCTCTATTTATGTTGTTTTGGAAGTTCCCATGCAAACGTATTTTGGAATAAAAGGAATTTTAAAACAATCAAAATTGTTTTCTATAGACAAATTAATGTAAATGAAAGGAAGGCTTTAATATGATTAAAAATAAAAAGGAAAAGGTTAAATCTGATCAGAAAAATATTTTGCCAATTGCTTTTTTAATGGCTTTTATTGTAGGAATTGTTTTATTCTATGCAATGGTTCATATTGAAAAAGAAACATTAGCTAATTATGAGAAAAAGACTTTGATAGTTGCATCAACTGAGGTCCCAGAAAAAATGTTGATTACGGAAGACAACATTGATAATTATTTTGTGTCAAAAGAAATAGATAAAAATATTTATCCAGAGAATGCAATTATTGAAAAAGAATCTTTATATGGATTAGCACCTGTTTATACAATAAGTTCCGGAACAGCAGTGACAAACAATATGTTTGATAATATTGATGAAAAAATCAATGCAATGACAGATCCAAGATCTGTTGGTGCCGGGTCAACTGATCTTTCTCAGATTGTGAGTGGTATTGTTAGACCAGGCGATACTATCGACATTTATGTTATTGCTAATAAAAACAATGGAGAAAATTATTACACAACACCTGATAAAGAAGATATGTTGTATTCAAACGTATATGTTTTAGATGCATTTGACTCAGCAGGTACTCCTATTATGAATGGGGATTCTACTTCGGTATGTGAACGAATTAATTTTCTGATGGAAAATAGCGAAATCAATAATTATTATAATGCAATTACCGATAGCACAGTTTATTATGTAAAGCACATAGACTGATGATTATTAAAAGAGAGCTGTATGATTACAGCTCTTTTTTAATTTTTCCTTTCATATTAATGTAAAGGAGAAAAATATGTTTTATTCAATCATATTCATCATAAGTTTTATTATATTTAGATATTTTATAAAAAATTATGCAAATAAAATAGGAGACGAAAAACTAAGTGATAATAAAAAAATTTTTTATATAGAATTTATAATAATGCTACTATATGCAATTGTGCATTTTATTTTATTAGACGTGATTTCTCATAATTGTTTTACAGTAGTAATGGAAGGTATATTTTTTGCAAATACATGTTTAATGGTCCAAATGGACATGGAATACAAACAAACTTATGATTTGTATCATTTTATAAACATTGCTTCAATGATTTTATATATAGGTTATGCCGGGTTTCCTTCAAATTATATTTCTTTTTTGGTATTTGTAGGCTCTCAGTTATTTTTGTTTCAATTCCTATATGGACAAGCGGATGCTTTTCTTTACTGTGAATGTGCCGCATACATGTTTGTTCACGATGCCATTTTGTTGGATTATTTCCTTTATATGGCAATATCTATATTATTACTTGGAATTGTTCAATGCTGCCGCAAAAATATAAACAGGTATGGAAATTTAAAAGAAGAAGTGGCATTTACCCCATATATTATTTTGGCATTCATTATTTTTTCAACTATTAAAGGAGGATTTAAATGAAAAAACAAAAAATATCTCTTGGTTTCTATATTATTATGATTATAATTTCTATCCTTAATATAGTATTACAAACCACAAATGGAACGTTTTATTGGGGAAATATAGTTGTATTAATAGTATTTATCTTAATTGTAGCTTATAAATTATATAAAATATATGCCAAAAACAAATTTTTATTTAAGGGCGAGTTAAACGATACCGACGATGAAGATACCGACGAATGATTGTCGGTATTTTTTGTGTAGAAAATAGAAATTAAGTATCAAATCTATCATATTAATGGTACCACATGATGGAGGCATAGTAAAATTATGAAAATAGATGGAATATATCAAAAGACGTTGTTTCGCAATATCAAAACAGGTTATGCTTATTTTCAATTCAAATCATTAAAATATGATGATGATGGAGAAAACTTCTATAAATGCCGTGGAGTTATTCCCAATTATGCACCGAAAACACCTTTGACTCTTATTGGGCATAAGGAAGATAATGGCAAAGAAACTATTTTTATAGTTGAAGAGATCAGTTTAAATATTAATAACGATATATTAACAAAATCTTTTGTAATGGCTCATTTAGAAGCTGGAATGGGCAGCGTTTGTGCGGACCGAGTTGTAGCATATTTAAAAATTCATAATATGACAATAGAAAATTTGCTTCAAAGCGACGACGCAATAAAACACATGGAACAAATCAAGGGATTCTCACATCAAAAAGCAGTTTCTTTTGTAAAGAAAACAGAAGGATCTTTGATTGAAATGGGCTTATTGAAAGAATTGTCACCATATGGTATTTCATTTATTCAAATAAATAAATTGCGTAAGTTATATGAACGCTCAGTTAGAACGGAAATTAAAGAAAATCCCTATTTATCTATGCGCCGAGCAGATATACCCTTCGAAAATATTGATGCATATGCAAGAGATCATGGTTTTACGTTTTGCGATCCGGACCGGGTTCGATGTATAGTCAATCATATGTTTTATTTTCTTAATACTACTGGAAATAGCTACTGTACAGCAGAAGAACTTCTTCCTATGTATCGCAAAATCGAAAGACAGGTATCTTGTTTTGATGAGCAAGTACCAGATGGTTTGGTCTTATTTGAAATTATGTCTAGTAAAGCAGGTTATGTAGACACTTCAACGGGAACTCCGCTGTTTTATTCTAAAAGAGCCTGGGAGAGTGAAACAAATATAGTAGGCGATTTAATCAGAATGTTAAGAAGTGCCTCTGAATTGGTCTCAGAGGCCGAAATAGACGATTATTTACAGACAGATGGTAATTACCTCGATGATTCCCAAAAAGCCGCTTTTGAGCTTCTAAGAGACACAAGACCATCATTTTTAATTGGTGGTCCAGGGACAGGAAAAACAACTACTTTAAAAAATCTTGTTGCTTGTTATTTAAAAAAATATCCAGATAAAAGAGTGGCTGTTTGTGCCCCAACAGGAAGAGCCGCAGAGAGAATAAAAGAAGCTTCTGGATTGGATGCATTTACAATTCATCTATTAATGGAGTACCGCATAGAAGACGGACAGGCTTATCCCATGAGAAATGAAAATAATCCTATTGATGCTGATTTTATAATTATTGATGAATTTTCTATGGTAGGAATTTTTCTTTTCAAGAATTTTTTAAATGCTGTCACAAATACAACTAAACTATTATTTGTTGGAGACTGGAATCAATTGCCTTCTGTTGAACCAGGTTTTTTACTACATGATCTTGTTAATAGTAAAAAATTCCCGTATTGTAAATTAACAAGTACTCATAGACAAAAGGAGAATAGCTCAATTTGTGTAAACCGTGATTTGATATTGTCAGGTGATACTGATCTGAAACAAGACGATCATTTTGTAATCCAAAGATTTCATAATGATACTGAAGCAAGAATGAAAATGAAAGATATATTTGAAACCATGTACGACAAAGATAATTTCCAGAAATTACATGTAATTACACCTCAACAAACTGGTATAATTGGAGTTCAGGGATTAAATTTATTAGCACAGGAAATTTTTCACACAGCGGATGAAGATCATATTTGCTACGGAGATGATTGCTTTTATATCGATGATAAAGTAATGACAACAAAAAATGTTTATGGTGATGAGTCATATTATAATGGAAATCTTTGGACCATACATGATTTTGGGATTGATGAGATTACTCTATCGTCCACAGATGAGACTAATGTTAAAATACATGAAGATCACTATGAAGATATTTCATTAGCATATGCAACAACAATACATAAATTTCAAGGCAGTGAAGGGGATATAATGGTCATTGTTTTACCGTCAGACATTGCACCGTCTATGATTAGCAGATCGATTTTATACACTGCCGAAACAAGAGCTATTGAAAAAGTTATTATTTTATCCTCTGAAAATATGCTTGAAAGATTTATAAAAGCAGAAATGCATCAAAAGAGAAATTCTGGAATTATAACAAAACTTGATAATTTATGCTAAAAATAATTAAAATAAGTAAGTTTGATCCTTTTTAAAAAAATAATGTCATATTAATTATGAGATAATAAACTATCGAATTGAGGAGAATGATATGCGAGAAGGTGTATTAAAATTTTTTAATGTTAAAAAAGGATTCGGATTTATTAATGACAATGAAACAGGGAAAAGATATTTTGTAAGATTTTGCAGCTTTTCGCAAAAACTTGCCAGAATTCCTGTCGTAAACAGTAAGGTGTTTTTTGATGTTGCTGAAGAAACAGAACCTTTACCGGAAGGATGTTTGCCATTAGCCGTAAATGTAACCTTTAAAGAAGAGAGATCATAGATCTCTCTTCTTTTTATTTCTTTTTTCTATCATATTAACAGTAAATAGATATTAGGAGGAAAAAGAAATGGTAAAGTATGGTTTTTTGCATTGTCATACACAGAATTCTGTAAAAGATTCCGTTATGACAGTAGAAAGACTCTGTGAAAGAGCAAAAGAAATGGGAGCTCCGGCAGTTGCACTTACCGATCATGGTGTATTAACTGGCATCCCATCATTTATAAAAGCCGCAGCTAAATACGAGGTTAAACCTATTGTTGGTTGCGAATATTATGTAAAAGAAAATCCTTATGACAGTAGACTTCATTTAATTGTGTATGCCAAGGACTATATTGGCTATCAGGCTATGATGAAGGCTGTAAAATTATCCAATAAAAGAATTGAAAAAGTCAGAACTATGCTTTTTCCTTCTTTGAATGAGGATATTATCGAAACATGTTTTGGTCCCGGCTCTAAGGGATATGGTCACGTTATTGCTACTTCTGCATGTATTGGAGGCGTTTTGGCTGGATTAAATTTCCAGAACGAAGCATACAAAAAAGAAGAAGCTAAACTTTCGGAAATGTTAAAAGAATTCGAAAGAAATCAGGATTTACTCAAAAGCCATGAAGTAAAGAAAGAGGAACTGGAAAAAAGAATTTCAATGATCCAGCCGCTTACTGTAATAAAATTTGGCAAGGAAAAGAGAGCCGCTGATAAATTGGATGAAGAAGAAAAAAGCAAAGTATTGGCGGAAATCAGTGAAAAAGAGAAAGCAGTAGAAAGAGCGAAAGCTGAGCTTATTCAGCTTAAGACCACCAAAAATACTATTTGTAAGCAAATAACTCTTTGTAAAAACAAATTCAGTGGAAAAAGTGATTCCTTAAGAGAAAAATATGTTGCATTAAAGGAAATAAGAGAAAAAATTTGTGACAAAACAACACTTGTTGCAAAAATGGAATCTGAAGCCTTAAGATATCAGCAGATTTTTGGAAAAGATGACTTTTTTATTGAACTGCAGTTTCATGGAATGTTTGAAGAAAAAGAATTTATGATGGAACTGGACCGCATTGCTGCAAAGTTAGGAATTCCAACTGTTGCAACAAATGATGCACATATGGCCACCAATTCCGAAGATGATCTTCGTGGTAGAGAAACCGTCAGATCATTGCGTTTCATGAAAATGGAGCCTTTAGATGAAACAGACAAGGAACTTTACCTGAAGGATGATGAGAAACTGTATGCTGCTATCCGGAAGATTACAACACCGGAAAGAGCGCAGATTGCAATGGAAAATGTTGGACGAATTATCGAACAATGCAATTATGTTCCGAGTAAAGAAAAACATTATCCCGTTTTTGATAAGAGTGTAGATTCTTTCGAACTCTTAAAGAAAATGACATATGAAGGTGTAGCTGATCGTTTTCCTAATGGGTTACCTACAAAGGAATATGAGGAGCGGCTGGAGTATGAACTTGGAGTAATGAAAAAAATGAATGTTTCTGACTATCAGCTGATTGTCCAGGATCTTGTAAATTTTGCAAAAAAGCTTGGAAAGATGCCTGAAGAAAGATACAATTATCTTTCTGAGAATATCTGGAAGATGACTTTTGAACAGATTATGGAATACGTTGAAGCTGATCAGACATATGTAGGTATGACAGTAGGACCAGGTAGAGGTTCTTCCGCAGGTTCTTTGGTCTGTTATTGCTTACATATTACAGATATTGATCCAATCGAACATGGTCTTTTGTTTGAAAGATATCTAAATCCTGAACGAGTATCCATGCCTGATATTGATAGCGACTATGCCAATGGATACAGAGATGTTGTAATTGCTTATACTTACAAGCGTTACGGTGAAGATGCCGTATGTAGAATTATTACATATGCGACTTCAGCTCCAAAGTCTGCTATTAAAGATGTGGCAAAAGCAATCGGTGCCGCAAAGGGACAGGAAGATGAATACATTGCTCTTGGAGATGCTTTGGCAGATGTTATACCACAAAAGCCGCATGAAAGTATCAGAAATTATCTTTCTGTATTTGAGGAAATGAACCAGAAAAATCCTAAAGTAGATGAAATCGTAAAAAGAGCATTGTCTATTGAAGGAGCATATAACCATTACGGTATGCATGCTGCTGGTGTTATTATTTCTGATAACAATGATGTAAATGAGTATGTACCTCTTTCTTGGGATGATGTTAATAATCAGTGGAAGTGCCAGTTGACTATGACAGAGGCTGAGGAAGATGCAGGATTGCTTAAGATGGATTATCTTGGTCTTAAGAACCTGAACATTATTACAGAAATGCTTCGTCTTATCTATAAGAGAACTGGTCGTAAGATTGATCCTCAGAAAGATATCAAAGAAGAGGCGGAAGTAATCAAAGCTATTTGTGGCTCCGGAAAAACAAACGCCATTTTCCAGTTGGAATCTGCAGGAATGAAGGATGTGGAAAGAAAACTCGGACCTGATAAGTTCGCTGATCTTGTGCTGTTATTGGCAGCTTATAGACCAGGCCCTATGGATTCTATTCCGTCCATGATTGCTGTAAAACATGGAAAGCAGCCAGAGTATCGTCATCAGATGCTGGAACATATTTTAAAAGATACGTATGGTTCCTTGATTTATCAGGAGCAGGTGCAACAGATATTCAGAGATCTGGCGGGATATTCTTTCGGACGAGCTGATCTGGTGCGTCGTGCCATGAGTAAGAAAAAGGAAGCGGTATTTCTTGCGGAGAAACCTATTTTTGTCAACGGAGATCCCGAAAACGGAATCAAGGGGTGTGTTGCTAACGGCATTCTTGCAGAGACCGCTGAACAGATTTTCGACGATATGGTAGACTTTGCAAAGTACGCTTTCAATAAATCCCATGCAGCAGCTTATGCGCGAGTTACTTATATTCTTTGCTGGTTAAAGTATTATTATCCAATTGAATTTATGACTGTAGCCTTAAGTTGGGCTAACGATAAGCAGTTGGTTGCTTTAATTGCAGATTGCAAGGAAATGGGAATTCAGGTAATGCCTGTAGATATCAATAGATCTGGTGCTAAATTCAGCATCGTTGATGAAAAGATTTACTTTGGAATGACTTCTATTAAGGGAATTGGAGCTGTTGAGCCTATTATCGCAGCTAGAAAGGAAGCGGCATTTACAAGTTTCCATGATTTCTATATGAGAGGTCATTTTAAGAAAAACGTAACCGAAGGATTGATTAATTCAGGTGCTTTTGATTGTTTTTGCAAAAACCGTAAAGCTCTAATGATGGCTTTTGAAGAAATGGAAAACTGTGCTAATGGAAAGTCAAAAAATAATTCCGAAATCGAAAAGCAGACGGTTATTCTTAATACTTTAAAAGAAATTGAGAGTAATATGGATAGCACAAAAGATGCTGATTATGTATTTGGAAAACTAAGGACTGTTGGTTACAAGAACAAAACCTTGCCGACAGTTGAAAAGCTTCAGGCCAAAATCAATTCTTATATCAAAAAAAATCAGGAAATCAATGCTCAGATTTCTGAGATAGAAATTCCCGAAAATATTGAAGAGGATGTGATGCAGAGGCTTGAAAATGAAAAGAAGTTAATTGGAGTGTTTTTATCAGGACATCCAATGGATGCGTACAGGCTGCCTGCAAATGCAAAAAGGATTTCAGAAGTTAAGAATGGAGATGTTGTCAATATCTGTGGAATTATTGAAGATTTTAAAATTCGACAGAGAAAATTAGATAATGCAGATATGGCTTTCTTTACTTTAGAAGATAAAAGTGGTGTTATTGAGGTAGCTTGCTTTACGAAACAATATGCTTCTTTCGGTGAATTACTTGGCGAAGGACGTGTAGTAAATATCCGAGGAAAAGTAAGAGAGGAAGAAATATCAAATACAGATAATTTTTCTGACGATAACGCACCGGATACCAATGAAACAAAAGAAACTATCCTTAAGATATCAGTATACGAAGTCAAAACGATGACTCCAACAAGCAAAGATTTAATGCTTGAAATTCCAGACATTATGTTTTGGAATGAATTATATGAAACAAGTGTAAAACCTTATGTATCTCCGAATGGAAAATATCATCTGGTTCTGCATGATAATCTTTTCAACGAAATAAGGGAAACAGGAATTCATGTAGTTCCACAAATCAAAAATGATTCTATTTTGGGTTCATTAGTTTCAACGATTTAAAAACAGGCGCCATAAGGCGCTTGTTTTTTTCTGTGCAGAAAAAACGTTATACAAAAGAATCTGTCATATTAATTATGATATTTAAGAATGTGAAAGGAGTTTATATGCTAACTATTTCATTTGAAAAATATGATAATTTAGATACGGAAGCAGAGTTATTTGAAATTTCTGATGATTATACTTTTCCGAAAATTCAAGATTTTCAGTCGAAATTAGATGAAAAAAATGGACTATTTAATTTACTGGTTGCTTATTATAACACAACTGATTCTTCATATAGACAAAATTTGCAGCAGTTTTTATATAGGGAAGTAAAACTGGTAGATACGTTAGATGATAAACCATCTCCAAAAGCAGCAAAAGGTCAATTAAAAATCTCTAAAGAAAAAAATTTAGAAATACTCAGAAATGTTAAAGATATGGATTTTCAACTAACAGGCTTTTTCCCAACAAAACGAGATATTGATGATTATGTTCGAGAAAACACAGAAATTAATCTCGCTTTTTTATATTGGGTTATTAATACGCCAATGGATGATTTGACGTCAGATGAACAAGATACCATCGAGTATATAAAAAACATAATTGGACGTAGAGTGAAAATGGAGGCATAAAATGGGTAAAAGACTTTTTATTACTGAGAAACCTAGTGTTGCAAGAGATTTTGCAAAAGCATTAGGTGTACACGGAACAAATAATGATGGATATTTAGAAGATGATAATACGATTATTACATGGTGCGTAGGACACTTAATCACCCTGAGTTATCCGGAAAAATATGATCCTGATTTGAAATCTTGGAAATTAGAAACACTTCCTTTTTTACCTAAAAACTTTAAATACGAAGTTATTGAAAGTGTTTCAAAGCAATTTGACGTTGTTAAATCTTTGATTGAACGCCCTGATGTGGATCACATCTATTATTCTGGTGATGCCGCACGCGAAGGAGAATATATCCAAAGACTGGTCCGGCAATTTTGTCAGATTAAACCCAATGTAGAAGAAAGACGTGTATGGATTGATTCACAGACTGAAGAAGAAATACAGAGAGGCATCCGCGAAGCGAAGCCTTTATCCGATTATGATTTGATTTCTGATTCTGGTTATATGCGGGCTATTGAAGATTATCTCTTTGGTATTAATTTATCAAGGGCATATACTATCAAATTTGGTAGATTATATTGTAATATAGTGGGAGATCCTAACAATAAGCCAATCGCTGTCGGAAGAGTAATGACATGCGTTTTGGGTATGATTGTAAATAGAGAACGATTAATCAAAAGTGCAAAAGAAATTCCTTTTTATGGTCTGCGAGGATTTGTTGGTGATTCAAGCGTTGATTGGAAAACTACCGAAACATCTGCATATTTCGATTCTCCTTTATTATATAAAAATGGAGCATTTGCTGATAAAAAAAATGCGGAAGAATTAAAAAATAAATGTGATTCTGTAGGAAAGTTGCTTTATTTAAATAAAGAAAAAAGTAAAGAAAAGAAAAATGCACCTTTACTTTATAATTTAGCAGAATTGCAGGGAGAATGTTCCACAGCTTTAAAGATTACTCCGGACCAAACGCTTCAGATTGTACAAAGTTTATATGAGAAAAAAATGGTAACATATCCAAGAACTGATGCCAGAGTATTGTCATCTGCAGTTGCTAAAGAAATCAGTTATAATATTAATGGTCTAAAAAGTCATCCTGTCGTAGGAAAAGCTGCATCACTTGCAGATGCTGAAAATATTGCTAATATTGGAAATACGAAATATACAAATGATAAAATGATATCTGATCATTATGCAATTATTCCGACTGGAAAAGAAGTAAGCTTGTATGGATCACTGACTGAAAATGAGAAAACGGTTTACACTATGATTTGCCGTAGATTTTTAGCAATTTTTTATCAGGAAGCTATTTATGAAAAAATAAATTATGTATTTGATTGTAACGGAGAAATTTTCCAGGCATCAACAAAAAGCCTTGTATCACCTGGATACTTATCTGTATATGATAAAACTGCCGATGAAGACGAAGATATGTTTGGTAATTTATCGGTAGGAGAAGCTTATGATGCTAATTTCGAAATTATTGAAGGTAAAACGCAGCCTCCCAAAAGATATACTTCCGGTAGTATTATTTTAGCAATGGAAAATGCTGGACAATTAATAGAAGATGAAGAATTGCGAGCACAAATTAAAGGAAGTGGAATTGGGACAAGTGCAACCAGAGCGGAAATATTGAAAAAACTTGTTGCAAATAATTACATAGAACTCAATAAAAAAACACAAGTATTGAGTCCAAGTGAACGAGGAGAAGTTATTTTTGATATTGTAAACAATATTACACCGTCTCTATTAAGACCCGAAATGACAGCAAACTGGGAAAAAGGTCTTGATATGGTAGCAAATGGAGGAGTTACAAAAGACGGCTACCTCGAAAAGCTGTATGCATATGTTACTCGCGAGGTTAACGCAGTAAAAGAAGCATCTGTAGATGAATTAAAAAAACTTTTGCCAGAAGAAAAAGTCAAACAAACATCTTCGGGAAAATATATAAAAATGGAGATAAAACCTAAATTCAAAAAGAATTCTCCTAAAAAAATGCCAGAGACTTGTCCGCATTGTGGAGGAACAATCAAAGAATTCGATTGGGGTTACACATGTAATAAGTGTACAGCTAAAGTTGGGAAAAAGGTCGGACTTACAGAATTACCAGAGGAACAGATCGCAAAGCTATTCTGTAGCGGAGAAACAGATTATATGGAATTTTTAAAGAAAGATAAATCCGGTACTTTCTCTGCAAAACTAAAGGTAAATGATGATTGGAGTACAAAATTTGTATTTCCTTCTAAAAAGTAATAACAAAGGAGCGGGGCAAGCAATGTCCCGCTCTTTTTATTTTTTATCTGTCATATTAATACTGAAGATATGTTTTATTAAAAATAGCATGATATGTTATCGAAAAGGAGAACAGTATGGACGAAAAAGTCGTTGAAATGAATCTGTCCTTAGATGAAAATGCTTCTAAGGAAAATGAAGTTACGGTAGAAACCGTAAAACATTATGAAGACACTAATCAGGCAGAAGTAGAGGGAACTCTGGTTAGTATTTATGATACCGGGAAAAGTGTTCTTATGACAGTCTTAACAACAACCGGTAAAGACAAAAATGAAACATCAGGAATCACGGTAGTCGTAGGTAAAGATCTACGAGAAAAGGTTCTTGAAATCAAAAACGGAACCAGAGTACATGTAAATGGAGCTCTTCGTTGTATTCCTGAAAAAGACAATCCTGGAATGTATATTTCGCAGATCTTTGCGAATGAAATTGAAATTGCAAAGAGTCAGTTGGAGGAAGAATTTGGCTTAAAGGGTCGAGTATATGATCAGTCTTACAATAAGGTTTTTGTTGTTGGTACTGTTGCCAGACTTATTCAGATCAATAGATCTTACGTGAAGGTTGTTGTTCAGATTAAAGAGGGTAACAAAACCAGATTTGTAGAAGGTGGACTGATTGCACGTAACATGAAAAATGTAATTTCTCATGTTATGGTTGGAAGTCGTATTTGTGCCGTTTTTGAAATTAGAACTTCTAAAAAAGAAGTTGATGGAAAGCCGGTATATCGTAAACAGGCCTTTATCGTTGACCTGAAGGAAGTATAAGAAACTAGGTGCCTATCGAAAATTTCGGTAGGCACTTTCTGACATAATAATTATATCTAAGAGATAAGGAGCAAACTTTATCTCTTTTTTGTTTATAAGCGAAAGGAGTTTAAAATATATGCAAAATGTTATTGTAATAAAAAAAGATGGAACTATTCAGGACTTTGATCCTAAAAAAATTAAAACAGCCATTACAAAAAGTGCGAATCGTGCAACAATTATCCTTACAGAGGAACAGAAAGATAATGTTGTTTCTATTGTAAAAAAACATATCAAGGATAATAATCTGACAGAAATTAGTATTTATACAATGCATAATCTGGTAGAAAGTGCATTGGATGAAGTGTCCGCCGCAGTTGCAAAAAGTTATCGAGACTACAGGGACTATAAAACTGATTTTGTTGCAATGTTAGATAAGGTTTATCAAAGAAGCCAATCCATTATGTATATTGGCGACAAAGAAAATGCTAATTCAGATTCTGCATTAGTATCCACTAAACGTAGCTTAATTTTTAACCAGCTTAATAAAGAATTATATCAGAAGTTTTTCCTTAATAGGGAAGAACAGCAGGCAATTAATGATGGTTACCTGTATATTCATGATATGAGCGCTAGACGGGATACTATGAATTGTTGCTTGTTTAACATGGCCCAGGTCTTAAAAGGTGGGTTTGAAATGGGTAACGTTTGGTATAATGAGCCAAAAACATTGGATACTGCCTGTGATGTTATCAGTGATGTTATTCTTAATGCTGCAAGTCAGCAGTATGGTGGTTTCACTGTTCCTGAAATTGATAAGGTTTTGAGACCATATGCTGAAAAATCCATTAAACTGCATAAAGAAGAATATTTATCTGTGTATGCAGATAGTGGATTGAATGTGACAAAAAATATTCTAGATAAAGCAGATAAGTATGCTTGGGATAAAACGGTCCGTGAAATGGAACAAGGCTATCAGGGATGGGAATATAAGCTTAATACTGTAGCCAGCAGCAGAGGAGATTATCCTTTTACAGCAATTTCGTTCGGATTAGGAACGAATCCTGTTGAGAAGATGATTTCTAAAGCTATTTTAAGAGTACATCGTGGCGGACAAGGCAAAAAGGGAAATAAAATCCCAGTTCTGTTCCCGAAGTTGGTCTTTCTTTATACAAAGGATCTTCACGGTGAAGGAATGGAAAACGAGGATGTTTTTGAAGAAGCAGTTAAAACGTCTGCTAAAACAATGTATCCCGATTATACCAGTCTTGATGGAGATGACGCTATCGGAGAAATGTGGCATAAATATCACAAAGCAATTTCACCCATGGGATGCAGAGCTTATTTGTCTCCGTGGTATGAAAGAGGTGGAATGAAGCCGGCTGATGAGAATGATGTTCCTATATTTGAGGGACGATTCAATATCGGCGCTATATCACTTCATTTACCGATGATTCTTGCAAAAGCAAAAAAAGAAAGCCGAGATTTTTATGAGGTATTGGATTATTATTTGGAGCTGATCCGAAAACTACATATTCGCACTTATGATTATCTCGGAGAAATGAGAGCCTCTACAAATCCATTGGCTTATTGCGAAGGAGGATTTTATGGAGGAAAATTAAAACCTTCTGATAAGATCAAGCCGTTACTGAAATCGGCCACTGCTAGTTTTGGGATTACTGCGTTAAATGAACTTCAGGAACTATATAATGGTAAATCATTGGTTGAAGATGGAGCATTTGCTTTGGAGGTTATGCAGTATATCCAAAATAAGGTAAATGAATATAAGAAGATTGATGGTAATCTATATGCTATTTACGGAACACCGGCGGAAAATTTATGCGGTCTACAAATTAAACAGTTCCGTTCTAAATATGGGATTGTAAAAGGTGTTTCTGACAGGCCTTATGTAAGTAATAGCTTTCACTGCCATGTTTCCGAGGATATTACCCCTATTCAGAAGCAGGATTTGGAAAAGAGATTCTGGTCCTTATTCCAAGGAGGTAGAATTCAGTACGTAAAATATCCGGTAAATTACAATATAGAAGCAATTAAGAGTCTTATTCGAAGAGCAATGGATATGGGATTTTATGAAGGTGTTAACATGGCATTATCCTATTGTAATGATTGTGGTCATGAAGAACTGGATATGGATGTGTGTCCTATTTGTGGCAGCCGTAATTTGACCAAAATCGACCGAATGAATGGATACCTGGCATATTCTAGGGTGCATGGAGATACCCGTCTAAATGAGGCTAAAATGGCCGAAATATCGGATCGTAAAAGTATGTAACTAAGAAGCAGCCAAAAAGACTCCTTCTTAGTTTAGGAGGATATATGATTTATTTTAGGAATATTAATGACATAGATGATTATTCTGAAAAAGAGATTTGGCTTATCATGCGTAGTGTTACTGGAAATCTCAAAAAGATTGCGCAGTTGTCTAATGTGCATATTGTACCTGAATTGGCTCCGTCAGAAAAATTGTATAAAGATTTCCTATTATGGAAGAAAAATTTAGAATGGGACCAGAAGAAATTTGATGCTGAATACACTCCACGTTTTATCCGCCAAATATCTGCAGATAATCAGGCACAGCAAAAATTGTTGGAGTTGTTTAAACGGAAGAATGAATCCATATATATATGTTGTGTATGTCAGCGTGAACAAATGTGTCATAGAATAATTATTGCGAGAATGTTGCATCAGTGGGGAATTCCAGTAGATGTAGAATATTCTTTTAATTTAAAAAAGACAGCATAAGCTGTCTTTTTTGTTTCGTATAATCTGCAGAGAAACTAACTACCTTTTTAATATTTGGATAAGGCCCTCCATCAACGTCAGATTATGTATTTTTAAAGTTTTTAACGGAAAACGTATAGATCTTCATACAAAACCTAGCTGTTCGGAGCCACCATCATTTTATACGCGTATGATACAAGGTATACCATTAAGATATCTTTTATTATTATGCCATATCTATTTTCGTTTGGCAAATTTCTGCACAGAAAAAATCTTTGTTATTTTATAGAATCTTTCATATTAATTATGGAGGATTGATAATGAAAATATTAAAATTTGAAACAAATATTTGGAAAGATGAAAATATTACGGATCCGATAGGAAATTTTGTAAATATTATGCCAGGAGAAAACGGACTTTCTTGGACAGAATTATTTCATAATCGGTTTAGAGAATTAGAGCCGGGAATAGATAGTGATCAAATTCTGTCTATATCATTTAACATATCTTTTATTGATGATAATTTGGATTTCGTTAAACTAAATCATTTTATACAAGACTATTTCGAATCCGTATTTTCTGAAGGAAATGTTTTGTCTATTCGTGGAACTCATAACGAAAATGTTTTTGTTTATTATATTTTATGCTTCCCATTAGTAAGGAGAGTTCTTAGAGCATCTAATTGGATTATAAAAAATGAAGAAGGGAAATACGTTCCACATCAAGATATTATTAATGGTTTTGTTAGAACTGTAGAGACCACCTTTTCCGTAATAATAGATAATGAAAATGATTACATAAAAAATAATGTAAATCAGGGACCATTAGCTAAAATAGATTTGATTTCAAAGATGGAGATACCAAAAGAAAATCCATCTATTTACAAAGAAAATATCTATGATGCCGCTGGATATGATGCCCAAATTATTACAGATGCTGGTTATGAGCGTTTTACTGAAATTTGTGCACATATAATTTCTTATTTTACTACAGGAATTGAGAAATCTTTATATTTTAAGGCACAAACAGGATCTATTACACCCGAAATATTTTTGGAGGAAGTAAACAAAACAACAAAAAGACTTTACCCCAATATATCAGATCGAGATCTGAAGCTTGTTTTAAAAAAGGTTTATAGTGCCGTATATCAAAATTATATATTGGATGACTTAATTGAAGCAGATGATATTAGTGATATTAAAGTGATTGATCCTAAACACATAAGAGTAAAAGTAAATGGAAAAAGAATGACATCAAATGTTACTTTTATAAATGCTGATGATTATTTTAATTATATAAACAGTCTGGCCATAAGATATGGACTCGATTTATCTAATGAGGCATATCATGTTTTCACAGATAAAACAACCAGTCCTAAGTTTATATTAAGAATGAATATAGCTACTCCATATGTAAATTCATCCCCTTTTCCGTACTTACATATAAGAAAAATAAGAAAAAATAAATATTCAATAGATGATTTGATTCAAAAGGGAGTAATGCCAAGACATGTTGCCGATTATTTGATAAATAAAATTAATACAACCGGAATTGTTATTTGCGGTAAAGGAGCTTCCGGAAAAACGACATTATTAAATGTTTTATTGGATTGTATTGATTATGGTAGATCAGGTCTTGTAATTCAGGAAAGCGAAGAAATATTTTCAAATAAACATCCCGATTTTATGTTTCAACATATCACAAGTAGTAAAAATGGAAGACCTGCGTATGGATTAAAGGAAGAAGCAACCAATGGTCTGCTTACTGACCTAGATCATTTTATTATTGGAGAGATCAAGGGTGGAGAGGCATGGTATTTTTTAAATGCAGCATCAACAGGACATATTTGTAGCTGTACAGTACATGCACCGTCAGCTAAAGATGCAATAGACAAATTGGCTGATTATGTGACGTATGAAAGTAAATATTCAAAAGAACAAGCTATGTATATGCTGAAAGAATTAAAGACTATTGTTTTTATGGCCAATTTTAAAGTAAGAGAAATTGCCGAAATCGTAGGTTGGGATGATTCTAAAGAGCAATTAATTTTTAAAACTATTTATCAGCTATAATTTTTGTGCAGAAATTTCCACTATTCAAATAATCTGCCATAATAATGTTAGAACATAAAAATTAGTTTTCGGAAAGGATAGCATATGGATACAAAATTATTTAAGACAAGGACTATTATTCAGTCACAGACTGTAAATGGACAGCGAGCAGCCATTAGAAAAAATCCAAGTAGAAAACCTGATCAGTGGGTTATCGGGTTGGATATTGGTTATTCTTCTGTAAAAGGAATGAGTCAAAACTCATTATTTACGTTTCCAAAATTTGCAAAGAAATTGCCTAAGAATGCCGTAACACTTGCAAAACCGTTGGATACCGATATTTTGTATCGGGATTGTGAAACCGGAGATATTTATGCAGTTGGCGAAAAGGCAGAAAAAATGCTTTCTATTGAGTCAGCAAGCGATAATGATCCTACCTTATTTGGAAGAAATCATTATTATAGTGAAATCTTTAAAATTGTTTCCAGAGTAGGCCTTGGAATGGCTATGCAGAGCAATTCATTTGGATCGCCTGTTGGAAAAAGGCTCATTGTACAGACAGGCCTTCCTTCTGCCTATATTTTTGATGATACAAAATATATCAAAGAAGTATTTGCGGATCACTATAATTTTGATTTGAAAATGGGAAAAGATGATTGGCAGCATTTTGAATTCGATTTAAAAGAAAAGGATATTTTTGTTATGCAGCAGCCAATGGGAACGCTTATCTCCTTGGTGTGTGATCGAAACGGAGTTCAAACATTGGACTCAGAGGCTCTTTTTAAATCAAAAATCCTTGTTTTTGATCCTGGATTCAAAACAGGTGATACGGCATATATTAAAGGCGGAGAAATTAATATTGCTGATTGCCAGACGTTTGAAGAGCTTAGTATGATGGAAGTTCTAACAAGAACTGCCGATAAAATTCGAAGTAAATACGGTGTGACAGTAACAATTCCGGCTATGCAGAATTATCTGGAAACAGGAGAAGTAAAAGTTTTTGATAGAAAAAACATGAGATCTTATCCTGTTAACTTTGCTGAGTTACTAGAAGCATCGAGCATGGAAGTTTGTGATATGGCTATTTCCAAACTGGTTGAAGTGTATAATTACTTCAGTGAGGTTGATTATTTAACGCTTTCAGGAGGTACGGGAGCAGCATGGTATCCATATTTTAAGGAAAGATTATCCGGATTTGAAACATTGAATATCATTCCATGTAATAGAAATGATGACATTTCTTATATTTTCTCAAATGTAAGAGGATATTATCTGTATCGAATCAATATCGGATAAGGTGAAGTTTATGAGCAAAAAAATCACGAAATACATGCGAATATATACAAGACATGACTATGATTTAATGATGTATTATCTGTCTCTTTGCAGTTGCAAGGAGGCAGGTAATCGCGAATTTTCAAGGATTGTCAAAATTATTCTGCGGGATTATATTAATGGATCCAAAACGGAAATACCTATCGTTATTACAAATGTAAATATAATTCCACAAGGATCGGTTCGAATTCGATTCACATTTGATACAGAAAAAGATCCTGGGATTGCAGAATTATATAAGAAAATTCGTCCTAGACAGGCTAATAGTTTTTTGAAAAACTTAATGAGATCAAGGATAGCTGAAAACCAATTGGCTTGTTATTTTAAGGATTCGAAAACAGCTTTTCCTGCAGTAATCGAAGGACTAAAAGATAGAAAGCATGTTTCTCAAATCATTGAAAACAAAAAAGAATCATTTAAACCGGAATCAAAAGAATTGTCTATTGATGTTAAATCGCCTGTACAGATGAATACTGAGATAAACATTCCTATAGAAGTTGAAACAAAAACAGATATTCCTTTAAATGAGGACAATGAAACATTTTCTGACAAATCAATCTCCGAAGATAATTCAGCTGAGCATATACCAGAACCTTCTGGATTTAATTTTTTCGGTGCATTAGAGAAAGCGATGGATTTTAATTAAAAAAGGAGAACCTTATATGGATACAACAACATTAAAACTTAAAAACGAAGAGCTTGCAAAAAAAATCAACGAAATTGATCAGTATTGCAAAAAGAATAACATTCCTTATTTTTTTGCTGTTCCTACGGCCAATGAATCCGAAGGGACCACTTACTTCTATTCTTATTTGAGTCCGGGAGTGGCAGAAATTAAATTAACCGATGATAAAATTTCAAAGATGATGAATGTGGCGAATGGTTTTAATACGGTTCCGCCGGTTCCTATTCCAGAGATTTGTTTTTAAAGCGCCTTAGGGCGCTTTTTTAATGCCAGAAAATCGTTCTTATTAAAAATCATTCATATTAATAGTGAGTGGAATTTATAAGAAAGGGGCTATATATGCAATACATTTTGCTTAGAAAAAATGAGCCAATTTTGACATTTAAGTATTTGAAATCTGGACAACTTCAGATAGTGGAAACATATGATAATACTTTACTGCCTTTGAATATCCAGGAAATAAGTAATGTTTATTTAAAGGATTGGCTTTCAAAAAGATGTATATCAAAAAGTAGACGGAATCTATCTAAATTATATGACGTGACGGGATGCAATTCCGTTTTAGAATTGTCTTTTTATAATCATAGTACAAATTTGGTTGATTTCTATTGGACTAAAAAAGAAGATGAATCGATAACGTGGGAAGATGTAGACTTTCGGCGTAATGGCTATTCTGAATCGGTGGGCAATATGTTGCTAAAAAATGATAGCTCCATTTATGTCGAAGAATCACCTGATATTAATACAAATGGAATTACTGAAAAAGCCTGGAAGCGAATTAATGGGGGTGATTATCTATTTAAGCTTGGAAGGGCTCCTTTTTTTCAAGAGCCATATAACGAAATAGCTTGCTCTAAAGTAGCGCAGTGTTTTCCTGTTTTAAATGCGGTTTCTTATTTCTTGGGACAGGTAGAAGAAAAACCTGCGAGTGTTTGCCCAAACTTCTTAAAAGAAAATCAAGAGTTTGTTCCAGCTGCTCATTTAGTCCCCAAAAAACATCCGCAGGATGCCATTTATTTGCGCTTGGCGTACATATGCAAAGAGCTAGGAATGCATAATGTAAAAGAGTTTATAGATAATATGATTGCATTTGATTATGTTATCAATAATACGGACCGGCATCTTGGAAATTTTGGATTTTTAAGAGATGGAGAATCCGGAGTCTATCTTGGTCCGGCACCTATATTCGATAATGGAAATTCTTTATGGTTTGATGAACCGACTGAAATGAATTTCCATGTCGATAATTTTGCAAAACCATTTTGTGATTATCAAGAGCAACAATTACGGTTAGCAAAACACCTTGATAATGTAGATTTTCTTATGCTGCGAACTACTCCTGAAATAATTAGAGAATCTTTACTTAATGTATGCGATACGCAACGAACTGATAAGATAGCTTTTTCAGTTCAGAAAAGAATAGAAGATCTTTATGTGTACCGGGAAAAATTAGCAACACACGAGAAAAATCAACATGATCATTCATACGAGGAGGTAAAATAAATGGCGAATTATAATGATAAAACAAATATGGAAATGCTGAAGCTTATTTGCGATGCTACGAAACTGCTTGCTGAGCTTGAAAAAATGGGCGGGATAACATATCTGAACATACGGACAGGTAATAAAGTTAAAAAAACTTTAAAAATAGAAGGCTTTCTGAATAACTATGACGCATTTTCTGTCAATGGTCTCTCTTTAGAAGAGTCAATGACTTTATTAGATAAACATGGAATTAAAGCAAAACCTTTACAAGATACAAAAGGATATTTTGCATTAACTATAAAAAGAAAAGATTTTAATAAATTATCAGATTTAGAGAAAAAAATTGCCGCAGGCCAAATTGATCTCAAAAAATTCTTCGAAGATCCAGAAAATTATGATCTCCATAATTCTGTCGTGAAAGAGGAGATTGATGATGAAATAATATTGGATTCAGAAGAAATCACCGAAGAAGAGTTTCAAAGTGCCGATCTTATTGAAACCGATGCTGATCTGGAAGCTGTTATAGAAAACATCGAAAATGAAAAAGATCAGGCTATTTCTGAAAATGATATTATAGATAACTCTGTTTTTGATAGTTCTGACAGAGATGCAGAGAAGGACGATGCCGAAAACAATAATCTGGAAATAAATAAAGATGACAATAAAATAGTCATAGATCCTTCCCTAATTGAAAGTGATCAAATCGCATCTGAAGAAAACACAATAAGTAATAAGGAATCTTTGGACGCAAATGATGAACTGTTACATAATACTGAAAATTCTGAACAAATAATTTCATATTATTCAGATAAAACATCGGATGATACGACCAGCAAAATTGTTGATGATATTTCAGTCCCAGAAGCAGAACCTGATAGTAAAAATGTAGACATCAAGAATGATAATATTTCTTCCAATAAATCAGAGGATTTGAATGTAAACAGCCAAACTAGCGATTTATCAACAAATAATTCTGATTTAGTAGGAAACGAGCCGAAAGAAAGCAATAGTAATGATTATTCAGCCATAGAAACAAATATTGATGATTCAATTGATAGAAATAATGATTTTTCAGAAAGTGACAGAAAGAATAAGGCTGTTGATTCACCGTCATATATGTCTGAAAGAAATCATACGGAAAATAATCAAGAAGAAGGTCATATAACATCTCCTGAAAAAGAATCTTTTTTGGGGGAACAGACAGTTGAATCGCATAATGATACGCCATTATCGCATTCTGAACAGCTTGCTGAAAGAGAAAAAGCAGAAAGAGAAGCTGTATTGGCGAAGGAAATGGAACGAAAAAGACAGAAGGAGAATTATACAGTCACCGAAGTTGGAACGGGATCTGCATTATTTACTTCTTATTCAGACCATGATGTGTATAAACCAGAAAACAATACGGCAGTTGCATCATATGCTGATCACAGAGATATTTCCTTTAATAACAATAATTCTCTTAGTGCCAATAATCATAATATCAGTACAACATTATCTAAAAATATTAATGCTAATTCTTCCAGTTATAGTACACTGCGGAAGCCTCAGATTGACGAAAGAAGATACGAAAATGTCACATTTAATAAAATGACACTTATAAACAGATATGACGGTAATGTGACAACAAATATGGTGCAATCTTTTGGTACATTGATTGTTGGTTCTGTAGAAGAGGGCTATCGAGAGTCTATACAAGGACAAGGTAAGGCTCAAATGGCAGGTGCTTCTGCTTTTATCAATAATATAGGATATGGTAGCTTAGCTGAGAATAAAAAGGAAGCTCTGTTTAGAAAAACACAAAGAGAAATAAATAGTGGAGATGGTTCTTATGCTAGAGTTGACTTGTTACTAAAACAAAAAGGATACAAAGGATTAGATTTTTCCACTAAGAAAAATGCCGATTCTTCCATTCAAGATTTATACAAAGTACTTGAAAGAAGTGGGCTTGCAAATAATAGAGATGGCAACTGGGATCTTACAAAGTTTGATCGGTTATATAAAAAAGCGAAACGTACACAAGATTTTTCGGATATAGGAAGAGCTATGGGACTAAGCCAAATTTCCAGAGCCGAAATGAAAGTTATCTCTGATCAGATACATAAGCTTGGAAAAAGAGATAGTGTTCGCCGACGAGCCATTAAAGATAAACATCGTACTGGAAAATCTTTACGTTCAATGACATTTCATAAAATGGGCCAAGATAGTATGGTATTATCTGGTTACTTGGAATTAAAACAAGCCGTTAATTCTGTAAGAGCAACTGCAAGAGCAGCAAAACTTGTAATTGCAGTCAATGGAAAAACAATATGTAAAGTTGTAAAAGGGGTTTATAGACTGACTGGCAGCGGAGCCAATTCTAGGATACTTAGAGATACTATAATTGGCAAAGGATATAATGCTGTAGACGGTGGTTTTAAAAAAGTTCAAAATGTTAAATCAAACTTTGATGAAAATCGACGTTTAAAAAAAGATGAAAAACTTACAAAAAAAGAAAAGAAAAATACTGAAAAAAAGAAAAAGGCAGAAAGAAAAAAAGAGTTAAAAAAAGCCCAGTTTTCTTCTTTGGCCGCAAAATGGAATAAGTTTGCACCTGGGTTCTTGAGAACTGATCATTTTATTTTGAAATCAGCAAATAAAACAGTGAAATTTGCAGAAAGATCTACCAAAAGAATTAATAGCTCTATAAGAGGTATATTTAGTGCTATTGGAACATGGAATAATATAAAAGCATATGGAAAGAAAGTTCTAATATTTGGTTTAGCTGCCGCATTCTTAATTTCAATGGGATTATATTCAATATTTGTTGGAATTGGAACAGCTGTAAGTAGTTTGAGTTTTGGAGATGATGAAGAAAGTGTTGATAATATATTAGATTCTTCAATGGGAAAAACTTATACAAAATTACAGGCAATGGAAACTAAATGGACAGATAGCCTATTAAATGATACTCAAAGTATTGATTTAGGTAACTACAATTTAAAATATGGATCATCATATAAAAGCGCAGAAGACTATACTCCGGAATCAGATGCTGCAAGAATATTTTGGACGCAGCATAATGTTAAATGGAATGGAATATCTGGCTTTACAGCTAATCCGTTCGGTAATTTTGAAATAGAAAATGATAATACTGCTAGTTTTATGAATAATATTAATGGCGGAACAGAGCTGTTATATAAAACGGCGGATGGATCATTTAGAACAAGTAATATAAAAGAAATCATTTGCATGACAGACATTTATACTATGTATAGCACAGAAGCTACGGATACACATGAGGGAGAAGATCTCGATGGAAGTCAAAGTACCAGTGAAAAGAGATCCGGAGCAACGTATGCCGCTTCGTCTGAAGTCATAAGCGCTGCTGATAGAAAGAAAACGTCAAAGGTATTTCTGGCTTATGCTCAAGACTTATTCAATATGTCGCATCAGGAGATTATAGACCTAGAATATGTTATCTTGCCAACTAAAATGACGGTAGACACATTTGATCCGGACACAGAGCTTGTCGAAGGAGAAAACAACGCCACTGTAAAAGTAACACAATGTCCTGATTATGATTTAGGCGGTTGTCAGATATATGAAAACTTTTATTACAATGAAGACGGAATCGCTGTTAAAGATAAGAACGGAACACTACATACTGTTGGAGGGGTATATCCCTTAATGAACTCAAACACAGAATTTAGCATCGATGACGCTGAAAATATTATTAATACAGAGTACTGTTTTGCAGATTCCGTAGATGAATTTAATGACGTTTATAACGATGATAATAAAGATTGCTGGCAGATTTTATATATCCCAGAGTCGTCTGATTCCGACAGTGTAGAAGACTATGAATCCCCGGATGATTCGGATTATTCTGATACAATCAGAAGCTTAGTTGGAGACAACGAAAAAGTAACATCCTTTTATTGGGATAACAAAGAAAACTGCTTTATCTTAACTACAGAAAAAGAAGGTGATACATGGACAGTTATAGATTATGAAAAAGTTATTGATTCTCCAATAGGTTGGCATTATAAAATAACGTCAACAACATATACTGATGTAGATTATAACACATATCATGTTATTCATGAATGTGCAGGAAATCATCACGGAAGATATTGCGGAGGACATCTGAAAGCAAAAATCACAGGTGTGGTTTACGGTTTTTCTGATTCGCAAATAGATGCTGATGATAACGGAAATGATATTTTAGGCAAAGTTGAAGATGGAAAATATGTCCATCGTGATAGACGCAAATTTACACTGGAAAATAAGGATGTATTTCTAACAGCAACAGATATCTTTGATATTGATAATGCCTGCACTCATCCATCCGAAAGAGAAGATTGGGAAGGCTGGACCTCAGAAAACATCGAAATGTGTATGATAAAATATAATATGGATTGGGAAGATTTGTATGGTTTAGATATTTCCTCCAGTCTCGGTGGACAATCCTTAACAACGGCAAATGTTAGTGAGATTATGAGTAAAATAAAAGAAGCTTATCCTGATTTGTCTGACGAAAGACTGGCTTTAATTGAGCGAGGTCTTGGATATGTTGGTAAAATTGGATATAGCCAATCTCATCATACATGTCCCTTAGATGGTCCTTGTGGTCATGGTGGAGGCTCTCCTTGTTACTTATCTGATTGTTCTGGATTTGTTTCTAATTTGTGGAAAGATCGAATAGGCATGCAAACAACTGCTTCATTGTGGGGAATTGTAAAAGACCAGCATAGGACCTACTCTAGTGTAGGAGCGCAGCCAGGCGATATATTCGTTCATTATGAAGGGGCTATTGCTGATGGTAGAGGAGATCATGCACTGTTGTATATTGGCAATTTCGAATATGACGGAATAACACAAGATTGGACACTTGATTGCTCTACTGTTAAGGGCGTAGGAAATGTGTTCTTAAGACATAGAAATTACTATGATAGCTGCTATGTAGTATCTCCCGATGGTCGATAAATTAAAGAAATACGCTCTGATTTGATGGTTATTATATGTAAAAGGCTGTTGCAAATTGCAGCAGCCTTTTTTGAAACTCTTTATTTTTCCTGTTCCTTATTATGCTCACGTTTACGCTTTTTGCGTTCTTTTTCACCATACGCAGTATATCGATTCATATCTTGTTTTACACGTTCCCGTTCCTCTTCATCAGGATATGTAGCAAAAGCTTCCCGTAAACATTCCACAGTTTCCAGTTTTTGTTTTATTACAGGAAAATCTCCATATTCATGGATCAGCTCATCCCGTTCCCGTTTCATCTTATGAAGTTCCTTGGCAGTACGTTTATAGGCTTCATTGTTATTAAGATTTTTGGTACGTTGTTCATTAACAGCTCGAATACGTTCTTTATCCATTTGTTTTTTTAAAGCAAATTTTTCCGTATTCATTTCCTTTGCATATTCATCTACGCGTTTTTTGTAGGTTTCTAAGGTATCACCTGGTTGAATCTCTGGAGCCGATCTTTCCTTCATGGCAGTAGCAAGCGCAGTATAAAAGCTTTTGATCTGTTCATGCCGGGCCACAGAATACTCTGCACCTCGCTCCAATCCGTGTCGCTCTTTCATAAAAGCAGCATATTCCGTCTGAAGTCGCCGGAGACTGGCTGGACCATCTATATAAGCAGAAGAGTTTAGTCTACCTCTTTCGTCAATTGGAACTACGATTGCATGGATGTGAGGTGTGCTTTCGTCTCCATGGTAAGTAACATTTATAATGTTATCACCATATGTTAATGGATTTCGATTAAAGTACCCACGTAACCATTCTACATTATCTTTTTTCCATTTTTCTATATCAATTTTTTCACTATCTTCATGAGAAAAAGATAATCTTACTTCTAAAGCAATTACGGCGTTACTACGAGGTTTATGATCCTTATAATATTCTAAAGAAGAAATTCTTTCCCGATATAATTCTCCATAGCTTTTTCCATTTGTTAAAACCAACTCATCATTTTTGTAGGCCATATCTTTATCGGCATTCGGAACATCTACTTGTCGCGAATTATGTTCAGAGGCAGCGTTAAGTTTAGCCAGGGAATTAATTTTGTTTACACCTATAATAGCATATCCCATAGTATTATCCTCCTTGATTCTGAACTTAATATGACAGAAAAAGAGAACAAAAGTTTCAAATTCCGTTACGGAATTTAAAAAGACCATATGTTCGAATAAAATGACTATTTAAAAGTTGTGATATGGGATAAAATACTACCAGAAAGAGAAGAAAATAGCGAAAATTCAATGAAATTTATCGTTTTGGCTTAAAAAACGACTTAAAAGCGTTTTAATTAAAAAATCAATAAAATTCCGTATACGGAATATAAATAGGCATTTTTAATAAAATCATGATAGTTTAAAATAGCTCAAAAGCCTTATTTTATAAGGGTTTGCAGTTTCCGGGTAAAATATTTTTATTTAATGGAATACTTTTTTGTGAAATTAATACGTTGAAATCAATAATTTTCAAATTCCGTACTATGTGTTACGGAATTTACGAGTAACAATAGCGAAAAAGCAAATGGATCATTCGGTATAGGTTTCCGTCCATGTCCCGTTTTCGCCTTTTTCATAAACCCTATCGATTTATATAATCGAAGTGATTCCTCATCCATGCTTATAAATAATGATCCATATACAATCTTTCCTCCAATCTTTTATCCATTTGTATATGTGATCGAAGTATAAACGGCAGAATAGTAGAGGAATGCCGATAATATGCCGTTCACATCATATTTATCAACGTTTCCTCTATCAATATTCATAATTAATAATCATCCTATATTTTTACGCTATTTATTCTCGTAAATGGGTTATCTATGTATATTTCCATATTACGGCGTCTTTTACCGAAAAATAATAGCGGAAAAGCACATGAAAAGCCGGCATAGGATTCCGTAATTCCTGGATGTTTCCGCCATTGTCCCGTTTATATCTAATACACATTAATGAAAAGCTCATTAATATATCCCTATCAATTTATTTTCCCGTCATTTTTCTAATAATCAGGGAATAAGCGGCACAATATTATATCCCTGTATATATAATTAGAGGAACAATAATTTGTCCCTTCCGTTATTTTTATCCCAGATATTGTCGTAGCATAAAAGGTATAATATATTGTCCCTTTTATATATCAAAAGCAGGAGATAGATATAAAAAAAGGGATATAATATTGTTCCTCTTAAACAAAATTATAGAAGAGGGATAGTATATTATCCCGCTTATAACTTATTCATAAACTCAAAAGGCTCAATATATTGTCCCTCTTATATACAACTTTTCTTCTGATCTTTATAACGGTATTTATCATAAAAGGGATAGTATATTATTCCTCTTATGATCGGCACGCTTATAATTGACTAAAAATAAGCGGAACAATAATATATCCCTCTTTAATATCAGACAGTATCAGAAGAGGACAATATAATGTCCCGTTCATATCTAATCCAATATCACAAGAGGAACAAAATATATCCCTTTGTATTCAATAATTCCCTGAGTAATGTTAAAATTTTAACAAAAAAGGGACAATATAATGTTACTTTTATTATTTTGCATAATACAGATAATCAATAAAAGGGATAATAATTTGTGCCTTATAGGAATAAATGCGGAATAATTGAATGCCTTTTGTTCGCCGTCTATATCATAAACATATATAGGAGATGAAAATAGCAATAGAATAAACGGGACAATAGTGGCTCGTGCCGTTTATATTATATATAGATTTTATATTAGAGCAGAATTTTAGATACTTCTAAGAGAACATACATTCGGCTGTGCTTTATTATTTATAATTCTGACATATTAATGGCAACATAATAGAAAAAAGGAGTAATGAAAAAATATAATGAAAAAATACAATATTATTACTTTATGCGGCAGCACAAGATTCAAAAACGAGTTTTTGGAGGTCCAGAAAAAACTGACTTTGGAAGGAAATATCGTTATTTCTCTTGGAGTATTCAATCATTCCGGAGATAAAATTACAGATGAGCAACGAAAACAGTTTGTTGAAATGCATAAACAAAAAATTGATATGTCAGATGAAATCTTCGTAATCAATGTCGGAGGATATATCGGCGAAAGTACAAGATCTGAAATTGAATATGCCAAAGAACACGGTAAAAAAATCAGTTATCTAGAAAATCCTGAAATCAAGATAGCGTTTATTCCTGGAAATAATAAAGAAAATTGCATACAGATTTCCTGTGGAAGAATTAGTGTAACAGCCGGCTCTTTAGAATCTGCCATTCATGCATTTAATGATAAGTTCGAGAACCATTTGCGATTTGGAGATGAAGAAGCTGAAAAAAGAGAAAATCTGTTGCACAATCTGAGACATGAAAATAATCTAGGATTTAGAAAAATCGATTAGTCTATATTATCTGTCATAATAATTGTGATAAATGTATACGGATTGGGAGACTTCGATTACGATTCGTAGAAATACGAGAGACAATCATCGATATAGCCGAAAGCTAAGTATTGAGAAAGATATGGTCGGCAACGAACTTTATACATTTCATCAACCAATTATAAACGCGATCAAAAATTTTGGTCGCGTTTATGATATGAAAGGAGCAAATAGGTATGTTAAGAAAAGCAAAACACGTAATGGAATTTTATACACAGGTAATAAAAGAACAAATTCCGCTGGATTTTATATTTATTGTGGTCCATGGTTTTGATAGCTTTACCTTAAGAAAACTACAAACAATGCTTGAACATCCAAGAAATAAAGATTCTATACAAGCACAGCGCTTATTAAAAATGATTGAAACTGTTCCAGATTATAATCCGTTGATGTATGATCCAGACTACATTGCGCAGTTGGAGTCCCAATTGGAAGTTGCCATACCGGCAATTTTTGATTTATTGCAGGCGGATTATGCTAATTTCATACAATCTAAGGATTTAGCGGACTATTTGTATGCTTACTTGAGTCCCTTAAAAACAAAAGATGGCAATAATATCACAAGATCATTTATTGATTGTTTTCTTTTAAAAAATCTACATGATAACGTACTACAGTTATCTGCAAAGGAGATATTGCTGTATGCCGGCTTACGTATTTTGTTTTTAAATCTGATAGGACATACATGGGATAATTATTCCATAACAGCAAAGAGAAAAATGAACCGCAATCAAAATTTATTAGAATACTATAAAGCGGCAAGGGGAAGTATACAACATCTTTTCATTAAGGATATTAAGCGAATTAATAAAAAAATTGAAAAATATAATCGTAAAGTAGATTATGAGGAAAAATATATGATTCTCCCGGAAATGATGCCGGTTATATTATCCTAATTCATTTAAATCCGTCCTATTGGACGGATTTTATGTATAATCTATCATATTAATTATATAATGAATTACACAAAAAGGAGATGTCTTTATGATAAAAATTGGTTACAGAATCGGAGGATCTTTTGAAGATTATTGCAAAGAAGGCAACGTTGGATTTGAAATATTGTTTCCTCATATTTATTCTTCATATGAAGAAGCTGAGAAAAATAATTATCGAATATCTGCTATGATGAAAAAACAAGATGACGGAGAAGTTGTTATCATTCTTTATGAGGATAAGATTCCGGTAGAAACAATACACTGGGACGAATGGATGAAATACAAATGTAATCATTTAAAAAGAGAAAAAATAGACGCAGGTTTTGCTGACGCAAACACTGACTACGAGCCATATTCTGAAAAATTTGAAAAAATTTTTGATGCATACTGCGGGAATAATAAGCTTGAATCTTTTCATATGCAATATCTGGCTTATTGGGTGGAGCCTGTAATTATAGAGAATGATGAAGATATTTGCGTAGCGTAAACTGTTCGGCTACAAGTACGTAAAATATAAAAACATAAAAAAGATTCTTGAAAAAGTCCAGAATCTTTTTCTTTTCTATATCTGTCATATTAATAGAAATTCAGACATATGGAGATAGAGAAAGGAAGAAGAAAAATGGCAAAATGGATTAACAAAACGGATCAGCCGCTCTCAGAAGTGGAAAAGTTCATTAATAACTTTATGGATCGACCGGAAACGGAACAGAAAATTCTCAGGAAACAATTTATGGAAGGATATTGCTGGCACTTCGCTCATATGTTACAGGATACATTTAATCGCGGGGCCGTTGTATGGGCCGCACCATTTGGTCATATCTGTTGGCAGGATAATGACGGCAAAGTATATGACATCGAAGGTGAATATACCGGCGAGGCCTTTTATATGATTCCAGAGAAGTTCGCTGAGATGATCGTTCCCGGAAACATGTTTGATTTCAAACATATTCCGGATAAGATTCACAACACAGATAGAAATGAAATAATTAAGATTATTAAGGCATATTGCAAAGAAACTGGCAAAAGTTATTATTCAAAGATAGAAGATTATCTGTGCAATGATGCATGAGTTAATCATCCACGCAAAACGACATTGTTTTATAGATAAATTTATAAAAGAAAGGAAAACTATAATTATGCAAATAAATTTAATAGGAACTGGTGCAATGTATACTGCTTATAACAGTGCATGTACTTTGATTGATAATAAAATTATTGTAGATATGCCAAATGGTACAGTTAAGCAAATGTTAAAAAAAGGATTGCCTGTAGAAAATATTGATATTATTTTAATAACTCACATGCATGGAGATCATACAGCAGACATTCCTTTTTTTCTAAAACATGTATTTAACTACAACAAGAGAAATACACCAATAAATATAATTGGGCCAATTGGTATAAAATCTAAAATCAAGGATTTATTTAATTCATATAATTTTGAAAATGGCGTTGAAATTGAAAGATTTTTTAATATTCATTTCATAGAAATACTAGAAAATGAATTTAAAATAAATGAATACAATATTAAATCCTATCTAATGTTACATGGAGAAGAAAAGCCGGCGTTAGGTTATATTATTGATAATAAATTAGGGGTAACAGGAGATTCGGGACTATGTGAAGGTATTGAAACTATTTTTAAAAATTCTACTGTGATCATAGCAGATTCCTCATCAAAAACAGGAGATATGTGTCATATGGGAATTAATGATTTAATCTATTTATCCAATAAATACAATAAAAAAATATTTTGTACTCATTTATTGGATACAACAAGGCGTGAACTTATAGAAAATGTTCATCAAAATATTATTGTTAAAGATGATTTTTATGTATCGGAAATTTAAAAAGGAGAATATCAACGTATGGAAGAGAATATGGAATTAGAAGAAAAAACATATATAAGAGACGCAAGGCTATTGGAAATAGCGAAAATAAAATATGTATTTTTTGATATAGATGGGGTACTTTCAATACCCAGATATAAAAACTTCTTAACAGGAAAAATAGTAAGTGGCTTTTCTGATGAAGAATGGCTTAAATATGATATCTTCAGTCAACACCCTTATGAATATTGCTTAGCGCCTAAAATCATGAAAGAATTAGTAAATAAAATGCACAATAATCGAGGTATCTGTAAAAGATGTTTTGGTTTAACGGCTGATACAAATTCTTTTTCCTATAATAGCAAAAAAAGATTTATAAAGGATAATTATCCGGAAATAAACACAGAAGATATTATATTAGTATCATCAGCCGACATGAAGGTTGACGTTATAAAATATATTGCTGAAAGAGATGGTATAAATTTAAAAGAATGCCTACTTATCGAAGATACCTTTCAAACAATTATAAATACGGAGTTAGCAGGAATATGTAATTTACATATTTCTGAAGCATCAGAATTGTTGTCTGATATTAAAGAATATCAAATAAACACTCGTCCAAGAAATTATGATTTATTAATAGATATGACTGGAAGACTCTTTTAAAAGGAAAAGACTAAGAAAGGTAAAAGAAAAAATGAAAGAAACTATAGCTGGATGATCTTTGTTAGGTTCCTTGCAGATATGAATACGCAAGATTGGTAAACGAGGAAAAACAGTCGATTCCGGAGGCGTAGCATAACGTAATCTAAATAAAGGTTCTGGATCTGGACCATGATCTGGTAGATTATGCGGATCAGGGCGGTGATGCCATTCAGCTGCTGGACTGGCGGAGCGGGAGAACCGCTAATCCAGTAGGGAAAGCCAACATGGAGAGGATTTTGGTCAGATATTGGAATTGAAAAGTAACCTGCAGCATTAGCTGCGGGTTTCATTTATTTACGAACAGATTATCTGCCATATTAAGTGTATCAAGATAAAAGGAGGAAACAAGAGTAAAAATAATTATTTATTAATCACAAAATTGTGATATACTTAGGAAAGGAAAAGTAAATATGGAACTAAAGAAAAAAGTTGAAATGGTGCAGGATCTGCGCATTATTGACGATGTATTTTTCGAGGTATTTGCGCAAGACATTCCGGCCTGTCAGGAAATTCTGAGAACTATCTTAGAAGATGACCAGCTTATCGTAAAAGATGTAATTGTACAAAGCAGCAATCGGAATCTATATGGCCGCTCCGTGAGACTGGATGCTCTGTGTGTCCTTGGAGATGGAACAAAATGCAATATTGAGGTTCAACGAGCTGACAATGACGATCATCTTAGGCGAGCCAGATTCAATGCTTCCAGCATTACAGTTAGGGAATCTAATCCAGGAGAAAAATTCAATGATGTAATCGATTTGTATATCGTCTACATCTCACAGTTTGACTTCTTGGGATATGGATTTACGACTTATCATATCGATAAGACTATTCGTGAAAATGGAGCAGTGGTGGATGACGGTTTACATGAAATATTCGTAAATACTGTTATCAAAGATGGATCCAGAACATCAGATTTAATGGACTGTTTTACTAAGAAAGAATTTGCATCTAAAGAATTTCCTGCTGTAACAAAAAGGTTCAACTCGTTAAAATCTGAAGGAGGTGCACCTGCCGTGTGTGAAGTTATGGAAAAATATTTGTCGAAAGAAAGAATTGACGCTATCTGCAACATGATTAAATATGGTGTTCCTAAAGAAAAAATTCTTTTGGATTACTCTGTCGAAGATTATGAAGCAGCATTAGCTTCGTTGAAAAAAACAGAATAACGAATATAAAGAATCCGCGGCGTGTGCCGCGGATTCTTTTTCTATCTATACTCTCATTAAAATTAATCTACCGAGCATAAATAGATTTCTTTGATATCATCCGTAATTTCCCGTCTTTTTTATAATAGCTGAATATACCATGAAAAAATGCATCCTTTTCATAAACGGCATCCCGCATATGTTCGGATAGATTTTCAAGACCTGCTTGCCTATTAACAGCGGAACACGGAAGAATATAAACATCTCGGACCCCTTCCATAAGGATATAATAATCCTCTTCCAATTTATCCGCCATTTTGCATAAAAATTTTTCAGAAAGAATAGCCTCCGCACCAAATATATCGGGACATTCAGTACCACATATAAATAATTTACGAGGATCATAACCTTCAGAATCTAGCAACTTTTCTGCAATATTATCGTCTATGTTATCATATTCGTCATAGTACGGATCAATAAAAAATTCACTTTTTTCCAAATTTTTAACGGCGGCATTGTATAACTCTTTAACTCCATGATTAAATGCTCGGAAATCAGAATTTCGCAAAATTTTTTTATCAGGAAAAGAATAAAAGCATACTGGAATTTTACAATAATGATGTATTATTAATTTTTCTGGCACTTTATCATACATTTCATCATCTGAGCGCATATCTTCGTCGGCCAAAAAAATCGGTAAAATAAAGTTTAATAAATTGGGGCTATTTATTATTTGGTTAAACATATTTTCTCCTTTGTAATGTACATGCAACGTTTAATACATATCTGATCACTGGTATCCGGGTATTATTATATACACCAGGACATTCCCTCATATATACTAAATTTCTTTATAAAACTATTATGCCAAATTTCAGGACAAATGGAAAATTCTGCATAGAAATTTTACTATTTGCTGCGCAAAGAAACACAGACGGAATATCAAATTCAGCAAACACACTATAACATAATTTGTTTATTTGGAAAAGACAATTCAATGAATCATTAAAACAGAAGGAAATAATTTATCTGTCATATTAATAGCAAAGAGAAAATTTATAATATAAGGGAGGCCTTTATGAATTTTTATATTTCGGATAACAAACCGACAACCAAAAAGAAAAAAGGTATTTATTATCTTAAAAAAATTCCAGAAAATGCGGTTATTTTTGGATCAACTGATTTAAAAAAATATAACGGCGGAAGTGCTGATTATCTTCGTGTGGAAGATCATTGTTTCCGGATAAAGGATACTATAGAAAAAGATTTCAAAGCAGTAGGATATATCCCGGTTAAAAGAAGAGAAATTCCTCTTGGATCAGAAGAAAAAGCTGGATATATCCAAATACTTGACGGATTCAATCCATTGTTTTTATTGGCTTTTCTTACTCTTTTGTTAATTTTATGCCTTTTAATATTATCAAAAGAGAGTGACTTTATAAAAAAAGCCAATAAACCGTCAATTCTAAAGAAAAATACTATCACTGAAGAAACTGTTGAACCGATAGATAAACCGGAAACCACAAATTATCCAGAACTGACTGAGAACATCGAGACGACAGATAATATAAATGATAAAGATTTTCTGCCTAAGGATTCGGTTTTCGTCCCTTCGGATAAGAAAAAGGTTGTTCAGACAAATATACCGGAATCAGCAAAAACGGAACCTTCTGTAGTTACGTCAGATAATGATGATTCTAAATCGGATAGTTCAACTGAAGAAGATTCTTCTAAACCGACACCTGGACCAAATACAGATTCAACTGATACTTTACATGTACATACTTATGTGGTTGAGGAACAGCCAGCTACCTGTACAGATCTCGGTTTTTATAAAAAATATTGTAGCGAATGTGGCTATGTAGTAGCTGATCATACCTGTGCTGCACTTGGACATACAAATAGTGTTAAAAGTTTATCAAACATGACTTATCCTGAAGGAATGAAAGCAACTTATATATGCGATAGATGTGGAGAAACAATCACAGACAATTTTGATTATACCTCAGGATTATATAAGGAAAATGGTTGTTTATTATATACCTATGATGCGCTGGAACAGGTGTTTGATTGGAATCTTAGCACCACAATAGCTAAAGATTTGATGGACACACATACAGAATTTACACAAAAATCTGTAAAAACAGAGGCACATACACATTCGCTCAGCATTGATGAAAAAGCACCTACCTGTACAGAAGATGGATATTATCGTGTAACATGTTCTGTTTGTGGGGAGGTATTAGCTGATCATGTATGTAAAAGGCGTGGACATAATATGTATATGGTTGATCCAGAAGACAACACAGCTAATATTATTTGCCCAGTTTTTAAATGTAATCGTTGTGATTATACAGAAAGTACGAATCATACACATAACTGGATTGCTAAGGGCTATGAAAATATGACATATCCAGATGGCGGAGATGCAGTATATGTATGTGCCATCTGTTTGAATAAGAAAACAGAACATATAACCCCTATTCCTGGTATGTATGATGAAAACGGAAAACTTATATACACATATTCTGAATTGGAAGAGCAGTTTAACTGGAATCTAAGCACAACACCTGCAAAAGATATTATGGATGCTCACGCTGAATTAGGAAACGGTAGAATTTTATTACTCCCAAGTTGGCAACATTTGAGTGAAGTTGCAGCAGAGAGCGGAGCCGATTGTGGATTAATAAGAGGTGGAAACGGGATAAATCCATGTTTTACAGAAAGCATATTAACTGAAGTAATTTTACCGAATGACTGCAATAATTTTGGAAACTGGTTCTGTGCTTCAAATGTGACTGAACTAGAACTACCAGATAGTATCACAAGCTATGGAAGATATTCCATTTCATCTGCCCCGAAGCTAAAGTACTTAAAATTATCTGCTGGAGTTACTGATTTAACAGGATTAAGTGTGCAAGGTAACCCAGTATTAGAAACACTTGTAATTCCGGAAGGTGTTAAAAAATTAGGAAACACTACATTTGCAGGAAATGATAAATTAAAAAATGTAACACTACCATCTACATTAACAGATATTGGAAGAAATGTTTTTGCATCTACAGGAGTAGAATATTTAGAAATACCTGCGGGCGTAAAAGAAATTGGCAACAGTAATCATTCTTTGGCTGGTATGAGTAAATTAAAAACACTTGTTTTAAACGATGGATTGGAAAAAATCGATTCTTACTCATTTTCATCATTAGGTGCATTGGAAAACGTATATATTCCAAAATCTGTAACGGAAATGGGAACAGGTATATTTTCTGGATTAGATAATTTAAAAAGCGTTACATTCCAAGAAGGACTTACAATAATAGGCGATAATTTATTTCAAGGTTGCTCAAATTTAAGAGAAATCATAATTCCGAATAGTATTAAAAATATACCAGATAATTTATTTACAGGTGTAGCTAATTTAAACTTAATTATATTACCTGAAGAATTAGATTCTATAGGTGGAGACGGTTTGTTTAGTTGCGGGCAGAACAGTGATGAACTAAAAATCATAATGCCAACAACTGTAAAAGAATGGAGATCTGGTGCAGCATTCAGTTCACAAAAATTAAAAGAAATAGTATTGCCAGGAAATGTGGATTTTCCTATAGGTTTGATAAATAATGGTTGCGGTTTAGAAAAAGTTATTATTACCAGTGAGCCAAACAGTATAGCATATGGAGCCTTTGGATGCTTGCACAATGCTGATATTTATTATTACGGCTCACAGGAATCTGTCCAAAAATTTAATGCAGCTGCCGGAGGAAAAGATGTATTTTTCCTGGATAATAACAACAACCGTTTGCATTACATGATAGGAGAACCGCCAACCAGAAAAGAACAGATGGATGGAATTGATTATGATAACTTAGAAGAAATATCGATACAATTAAATCTTTCCTCGAATGAAGAAACAATTATTCTTAATGAAGTAGAACAAACGGAATCCGATTTCACAAAATCCGTATCCGATGGGAATGCTGAATAAGACTACAATTGCAAAACAATCCGTTTCCAGGTCTTTGCTAATCTGGAAACGGATTTTCTTTTTCTGCATAGATATAAGTAAACTTTCCAAACATCTAATCTGTCATATTAATGGCATCAAAGATAACAGGAGGAAGAATATGACAAATTTACACAGTAACACAATAGAAGCATTCACTATTTTTGTGATGATCATGATTTCCATTATGGTTATCGCAAAACATATAATTACAAAAGTAAATCTCCGTAGATTTCTGGTCCATAAACGGTCTGGGTCCGTAGGAAACATCAGGAATTCGAAACAGGGATTTTTGCGTTCTCTTGATAAAATTCAGGATAATGATCTGCCTAAATATCTTCAGGAGAAAATTTACTACATTGTGTCGAACACACATAGATTTCAAAGAGAAAATCTATTTTCGAATTCCAAACTGAAAACAGAATATCTTCCAGAATTGATAACTGCTTATGAAAAATACTGCAGAATCAGTGACTATGGAACGGAAATAGAAGTCGAAGAAGCTTATGCAGTATTGGAAAACATTATTTTTGTAACTAGCGAAGCTTTTCGAATTGAAGTAAAGGCACTTGAAGCATTAGATGCTATTAAAGGTGCCGCATGACTAAAAAGGAGAACATATGGATAATAATAAAGATTCATTAAATGATTTGGATTTTGTACTACAGGGATATATGGCATACCTCAAATTGATTTATGATAAAGAGATTGACCCACAATGGGTTAAAATGGACATGAATATTAAGTTCCGAATTTATAAGGATAAGCTTATTTCCTTTTTTCCAAAATTATATGTGCCGTTTATGGATAGTGATTTACGCTATCTATCAGTTTTCTGCGATAGATTTAGCTTAAATTTTGTGGAAAAAGCCAAGGAATATCTGCAACAGGATGTTGAGGAATATAACATTTATGACTTTATTGACGGAGAGACAAGAAAAATGAAGGAGAAATAAGATGGAAAATTTAAAGGATTTACTTAGAAATGCAACATATGTTATTGCAAGAAATGGAAATATTTACTGTATTCGCAAAAGCGAAACAACTAAAATGATCCTTTTGGTTGAATGCAATCCTTATAAAATGAGAGCAATTGATATTAATAATTATGATAATGAATTAAAATGCATTATTTCTAAATCAAAAAATATAAAACTCGCCAATCCAGATGAGGATATTATGATTATTGCTTCGGCTGAAAAAGAACCTATCTGGAATCGACCGAATGAGAATAAATGGTTTTCAAATTTTTCTGCAAAAGGTGGGAAAAACAATCAATTAATTATGGATAAGGACAATATAGTGGACGGTAAGGCTTTTCTGATTTACACAAATGGAAAAGAAATGCAAATATGTAAATGTTGTTCAAGAGTTGCAGCCGAAAAATTAATGAAAAACAAAGTATCCCAAGTGGAAAATAGAAAAGATTATACAAAACTGGTAATTAGAGTTAATAAAATGGATGCTTCCGTAAAGACAAATGAGAAGATCCATTTATGGAAAATCTTTTCCATAAACGAGCATTATCAGGAAGATCCTGTTTTACCGTTGCAAAATTGTATCGGAACAGAAGAGAGAGGTTTCGTTGCTTTTACTAATGGGAAAGAAATTACAATAGCAAAATATGATTCTATTCAAGCCGCTAAAGAAGAAACACATTATTTTGCAAAAAACACCAAGGCCTATTATACTGAAAATGAGTATAATTATTGTGAATATGTCGAAAATGAAAATCATATTCGGTTGGAAGTTGACGGAAACATATTTATGTGGCAAATTTGTAGAATTGGAGATAATTAGAAAAAGACCGGTAAAACGCCGGTCTTTTTCTATCATATTAATTAAAAGTGATAGCAGGAGGATTATTATGGATATTTGTATTTTTATTATGGCTGTATTTGCCGTGGGAAGTTATATCTACAAACAATTTTTTATAGAGGCAACATTTTCTGTTTCAGAAATATTAATCATAAGTGTTTCTGGAGCTGTGGTACTACAGAAAATTCATGATGTAGTAATTAAATTAATTTATACAGTAAATCACCATACAACGTGAATCACCACATCCCATAAAGGAATGAGGCTTCTGTTAAATGATTCACCAGATTCAGTATTCTGAAACGGATACTACGATACCTAATTTATACGCCTGTGGACATTGTGTAAGACGCTGAGTTACGTGTATTGTAGTTAGTGCAGTAGTGGTTGAAGCAGGAAGCTTGGTTATTTGTAGCCGAGCAGTTCACAGAGGAGAACTGAGGTTTCAGTTCTTTTATTTTACTCCAATTTATCTGACATAATAATGTTATCAAGATAAATGGAGGAAACAACTATGTACAATGAAGAAAAAATGGTTCAAAAAGTTGCATCTTTTGAATATGAATATGATGATGGTGACCAGAACTGGTCAGATGTAACAACATATTATAAAAATACTGATGGAACATTTGTGAAAAAATATAAAGAGGGATATTATGGCAACACTTCAATCGTTTCTGTCACCGAAGAAGAAATCATCAATAAAATGAATGAAATTAGACTGAAAGTACAGAAGAGAATAGAAGAAAGGGCTTTGTATGGATATTCACATCCTTTTACGAGAAGTGGATACACTATTACAAAAGATTTAGAGCAGAAAATAGAATAAATTTGAGAAGAAAGCAAGAGTAATGATAAGAAGCTAGATTTATAAAAGTACGCTACCTCCTAAAATAACCAGTGCAAGAAAGGAAGCAGATTATGCCGATAATAGACACCCAGAACAACCAGTATAGTAAGAATGTTTATAGAAATATGTTTTATACATCTTTCGAGGAATTTTTTACTGGTTCGGCGCCGTCTATGTTAGAAACATTGATAGTCCTGGTATTGATTCTTCCATTCATTCTCGTTGGAATGAATAATTTTGGAATCAATATCGGTTTTGATTTTATTGTCCGTTGTTTTTCAACCGTGAATGTTGCTGCAGCTTATATCGGAACATTAAGCGGGATTCTGTTTTTAAGCAGAAGTATTCGTTATGTAAAATATGTACGGAAGAATGTGGCCATTATTTAAGAAGAATAGGTTAGATTTTAATGGTAAGGAGAAATGTGTATGAAAACATTAAGAGATTTTTGGAATAAGGCAAACGGAGTTTATGATTTTGTAGATAAGAATGGAGTTTCTATTGATGATATGAATTATCCCTTAGAAACAGAAATATTGAATGAACGTTTAATTGAAGATGAACATTATGAGATTGCGTTAAATGTAGATATTGAAGATCCATATTCAATAGCAATTAATAGATATAAAAAATAATATCCGGACAGACCGATGGAAGAAAAATTTCTGGATAATTTACACTTTTCTATTCAGGAAATAATCGAACATAATGGAAAAGAGGCGGCTTTAGAATATGCAAGGAACGGAAAATTATGGTAGGTAAACAAGAGTTTCTTTAGATGATTGGAGGAATAAATATGTGCATGTATTGTGAAAGAAGAACAGACGTAAAATTTGGATGGAAACAACCGAAACTTCCATACCATAGTGATAATCTAAACGAAGGTAGACTGAATGGAAATGTATTAGAAAATGAAAAATGGGACGGTGTTATTCATGATTATCAAACCACTACTCCAGAATTAGTTCTCACTTGTCCTGGTTATTTTAACGGAGAGGGTGTTGGTTCTATTTGCATTCCAATAAAATATTGTCCTGAATGTGGAAGAAAATTGGGAAATAAAAAATCATAAGAAATGAGGATTTGCTAGGGAAGGACATATTATGAATTATAGAATTAGTAAGAAAATTTATAAAAGAGCAGACTTTAAACTGAAATCGTTCATTGCAGCAAATCACGATAAACGTACGACATATGATATTGCGAAAGATGAAAATATCCTTTCTGGCTTAGAACGTAGTATTTTCATTTCTAAACAGGATAAATGGACGAAGCGAATAAACGATATTGTTGATGAATTAAAAGCAGAAGAACAAATTATGGATAAAGAAATGCAAAGATGAATGTGAGGGATTAATATTTATGGAAGAAGCACCAACACTAAAAGAATTATTAAGTAATCGAAAAGAAAGCCATGCAACGTCAATTATTGTTTCTACCACGAAAGATAAAGACTTATTCAAAGGTGACATATCTGAATTACCGAAAGCGTTATTAAATATTCAAATTTTTGCATGGGATAAAAGAGACGGAATATACATCACAATTTAATAAACAAATAGCATGAAACGATGATTTACTGTCGTAGAAAGAGAGGGAAATGTTTTGAAAAAGTCAGATTTAAAAACTGGAATGATTTTAAGAACTGAACATAATAGATTTGGTGTAATTGAGTTAGAAGAAAACAGAATAGATTTTTGTTATCAACCTGATTTTCTAGATGAATTCAAAAATCTTGAAAAAGTATCTATGGATAATTTGATTGAAATTAATGGTGCTTTAGGAATTGGAGGATATGTGACGAAAGAATTAAAAGAACAGATGCCGGATTTATTTCAAGAAGATGAAATTGGAGATCCTTTTTGGTGGTATGAAATTGTTGCTGTGTATACACTGAATAAAATTTATGATATCTAAGGAGTTGATAACAAAATTTCAGCAATTTAGGATAGAAGGAGAAAAGATAAATGTTTGCAAAGAAAAAGGTATATGCATATGAAAACAGCAATGGAGATAAAGGAATTATTATTGCTAAGTCTTATGATGATGCAAAGAGAATTTTCCATGAGAAATATCCAAAACGGAAAATTGTTGAAGATGATTCCATTGATTATTGGGACAATGGATCGTACTTATTTGAAATGGATAACGTAAGGGATAATGAATTATATTGTTGCTTTCCTCTGTGATAAAACTTTGGGTTATGTCAAAATACAAGTTTACTTCGAATGTAAAAGACAGTATGAAATTTGCAAAGCTCATAGCTGAGAATATGCAATGTATAATGTAAAATTAAACGATAATCATTTGATAAGGGATAAAACCTATGAACGAAACAATTATTGAATATGACATAAATTATGAGGAATACTTAAGAAGCTTATTTCCTGATAAGAAAGAAATTGTCGATGAGATTCTCAAAAACAATTTAAAACATATTATATATTCACAAATAGGAAGGGATACAAAAAGAAACGGAGAAACATTTTATACTGCTGAAAAATATAAAATTTTTGACATGGAGTCAAAGAAAAATTTATATATTGATGATCAGCGTATTGATCCCGGATTAAAAGAGCTTATGTGGATATGTAATAGTCATTATATAAACAGGCAGGATGAGATACTGGTAAAAGAAATTACATATAAAAAATATGAGACATAAATTTAGAAAGGACCTATAGATGGGAAAAATTTATACAGTTACACAATTCAATACTATAGATAAACTCTTAACTTTATTGGTTAGGGATACCGAACAAGAAGCAAAAGAACAAATCGAATTTGAAATGGATTGTTTAAAAAGAAAAGAAAAAGTATTAAAAAGTAAAATGGATTATGATCCGGACGCCAAAACACATCTTGGAAAAAATGAACATAACGGATATTGCAAAACAGAGGACGCTGAATATTTCTGGCATACAGATTGCATTTCTGTTTTCTAATTAAAGACTAAAAATGGCAAAAGAGAGTGCTAGAAGGTTGCCTAATCTATATCCGCTTCAGACAATAGAGGAGGAAGTAATTATCACATTACTTAATTCTCAAAAACCTGATAATAAGGAAAATGGACCTAAAGAAAAAATGAATTTATAAATATAAGAAATCCAGGTATAATGCCTGGATTTTTTTATATCTTTTCTATCATATTAACGGTATCAATAATTAGAAAAAAGGAGAAAAATAAATGAATGATGAATTTAAAAACGCAGATTTTCTTGATGATGAAGAGTTTCTTTAGAAGAATGGAGGAATATTACATATGAAATTGAAAACTTGTATGGAGATAGGAAAAAGTTGCGGATTAACAAAAATAGAAGAATGTTATGATAATATTTATCTTCATTCTTCTATGATGTTTAAATATCAGGATATAAACAAAGAAATTGAAGAAATCATGGTTTACACCTGGCTATGTATTTTTTATTGAGGACATGGAAACGAAAGAATTAAGAAAATATGTTGTCAAATAAGTAAATGAAAACCGCATTTCGGTAGAAAGGAAATAAAATGAGAAGTATTGCTTGTACGATGATTAGTTTTGTATGTTGGTATGTTGGAATTCATGCAAATAAGAAAGATGATTACATACCATTTCGATTCGCTTTAGTAATTACAGGAATTGGCACGTTAATTACATCAATTATCCTAATGGCAGCTGGTTTGTAACAGTAAATGAAAATCGTATTTTGAGGTGAAAAAATATGAATGTACGAAAAATGAAGAAATTTATAAATAAGTATGGTGTTATAACGCAAGAATATGTACGACCGAAAGGCACTGATCCCGATGCAGACTATTATGGCAAAGAAAGCTATTTCGTTGCCTGGGATTCCGATTATTTTGATATGAATATATGTAGTGGATATTTAACAAAATATAGAGCATATAAAGCAATCGTTAATATCATAAAATCAGAATTACATAATAAGGAGAAATAATACAATATGACACATAACCAATGGGAACAAGGGAAAAGATTAACCATACATAATGCCACAAAAGAACAATTGAAATTTATGGTTAGAGAAAGAGAATCAATGATACAAGATTTGACGAAGCAATTAGATGAAAAGCAAAAAGCATTGGAAGATGCAATTAAAATGTTAAAGGATTTTGTTTGAAACAAGAGTTTCAACAAAGAAATGGAGAAATTAAAATGAATAAATACGAAAAAAGAATCGAGATAATTGAATATAATACTGGGGAAAAGTTGACAGATGATGAAAAATTACAGCTTGCCTTTGAAATGCAATGTTGGCAACCATTTGTAGAACTATTAGAAAAAGGAACTAATGGAAAACAAATCTATGATATTGCTAAAAAAATGGGTAGTTGGAAATTATCTATGTTACAGTGCGATATGTTAAAAGAAGTAGATAAATATATGAAACGATGATTTACTGAGAGATTGGAACATAGAAGAGGAGATGAAAATATCATGAAAGAACGATTAAAATGTATTCAGGCATCGTTCTCTGAATTATCAAAGAATGATATGGAAATAAAATCTGCTGATGATTCTGACATTTTTAAAAGATTAGATGAAATTGACGGCGAACTACAAGACTTTCATATTTCTGCTTATAAGTGTGATTTATTATACAAAGAACAAGATAGTTTAAAAGCAGAACTTCGACAAAGAGGATATAAGATAAACTGATGAAACGATGATTTTAAGATAGGAGGAAGTATATGGAATTTATACCAACAAAAGTATTTTACTTAGCACAAGAGAATTTCGGATGCGTTGTATATGCAGATAATAAAAACGATGCATTTGAAAAAATGAAATGTAAAAGAAGAGAATTATTAGAAACTTTAGGATTGCCATTAGATATTACACGATGGGGAATTGTGGAATTTAAACCGGACTTATATGATGGTGTCTTATGTTTTTATTAAAATCACAATTACATAATAAGGAGAAATAATACAAAATGAAAATAAATGTAATCACGGAAGATGAATTATTTAGAAAATTTGGATATCTCATGGATGATTCGCATGGAAGAGACGTTGAGCTTCTTATGGATATTTTGATTTGTAATGGAATTGAAGTAAAAGAAGTCGAAGAAGGTTATTTAATAAAATATGAAAATTAACCTAAAATATTTTTACAGAAGGAGCCGGCTTAATGCCGGCTTTTTATATATTTTTTCTCACATATTAATAATACATAAAAGATAAATGGGAGGAAAAATATGAATAAGATTACAGTAAAAGAATGGATTGAAAAATTCAATAACGGAGAATTTGATAAAACGGATTATGAAACACAGTGCGCTGCTGGATGGTATGATTGGTTCTGTTCGGATTATGCATTAGCAAAAAGATTAAAAAGGATGGGTAATATTATCAAGGAAATCAAAAATGATTTTATTCTGGATAATTATTATGTCTGGTTTAAAAATAATGCGCCTTGTTGTTATCCTTTATACGATGACTTTAGATTTGAGCCACTGGATAAAGATAAAAGAGAACGCGATGAAAAGGTTCGTTCTAAATTATATTTTGTTGTACAATGCGGACATCCGTATGGAAGTGAATATATGTATGAGATATGCACAGCAAGGAACAACTATTCCGCAGAGTTTAAATGCAAAAACAAAAAGGAAGTATTAGAAGCTATTGAGCATCTTGCAGAAGGTTTTCGAAAAGAAATTAATGAAAAGAAATAATTAAAAAAGGAGAAATATATGAGCAAGGTAACAGCTGGAATCAATAGAATTAATCAGGAGTTAGATAAAATTTCAGGAATGGACGGTATTGCCGCTGATAAGATTGCTGAATTAGAAACTTACGTGAAGGAAATGGTATCGGATTTATTAGAATATCATTCCGAAGCAAATGTTTTTAATTATGATGGCAATAATTGTTGTAAGGAAAAATCTGTAAAAGAATTGGATAAACAGATACAAAAAGAACATTGTATCATTAATCATCTGTATGCCCAGATTAACGCTTATGAACGGAGCCTCGAACGTTTGAAAAATGAACGGGAAGCAGCCATCAAGAGAGAAGACGAAGCGTACATTGACGAATGGTTTAATATTCGTTTCGGAATTTCCAATCAGCAAGAAGCACGGACTAAATCTATTTATATTGTTTTTGACGAAAATGGAAATTTTGTAAAAACCGTAACTACTGGATATGATGAAGAATTTCATTATGTTAGTCCTGTAGAAGATGAAGATACAATGGAGCATTGGCTAAGAGAAAACAAGTTATATGCACACAGGGCTTCATCATTTTGCGATAGAAACAGAAGTTGGTATAGTCTGCCTTTAAAAGAACAGCTGAAAAATATAGGTTGGGATTTTGATGAGACCGGAAAATTAATAAAGACACAGTGGTAAACATTTGAAATGGCGATTTAAAAGGAGTTTATCAATGAATTTTGATGAAATATTTGACAAAATAAGAAACAGAACTTGGATTCCAATATCTGATACAGAATTGGTGAATATGATTGTGAATGCAAATATGAACGGAACGTTAGAAAACAATGATAAATAACGAATGAAATGGATCAAGAACAAGCTTCCGTGGTATATCACAAAGTTTTGTAGAATTTCAAGTAACGAAATAATTTTAAAGGATACAAGTATTTTTATTGGTGTGAATTTTGGGAAGTCCGCTAGAAGTAACTGTTATATAGAACTTACCCCCAGGAACATCGACTGATATCACTATGAACTATAGGACCTCAATTTGAGGTCCTGTTTTTATGTCAAAATTTATTATAGAGAAGTTGTGACGGAAGAAAAATGATATTGATATGCAGTGGAACAACAGTCTCAAAGGCTGCTGTTTGTATATTTTTCATGTGTTTATCTTTCATATTAATGAATATGGGAGGTATTCACTATGGATAGAGACACAATCAGACGTATGGATCCGGAATTATACCAAGAAAAACTGGAAAAAGCTGTTATGGATGACGTAAGCTGTATCTTGAACATCAATAAAGGACATTCTTCAGTATTACATGCAGGACAGTCGATTGACGATATGGCTATGAGAGTAGTCAAAGAAGGAAAACAGGCTGTATCCAGTTTTTACAATGCAGAATCGTTGATCGGAAACTTGCAAGACGCCGTTTATTTTGAAGCCGAGAATATAACCAACTGGATTACATCAGACAGGATAGATTTCAAAAAGCCTATTGATAAATTTGCCGCCGCACACTCGTGACTTTAGTCGTAAGTAAGGCGGCATTCTCTTGTTAAAATACATATCATATGGTATAATACTTATATGGATAAAACAACGTATTTTTCAATACCAAAAGATGTAACGCATGGTCGTGGTTATGTATATTCCCTACAGTATCATATCGTATGGGTTACTAAGTACCGGAAACCTGTATTCCTGGGTGATATCGAAGAGGATGTAAGAAATTATCTTCTCGAAACACTCAAATCTTTGGATATGGATGTAATTGCAATGGAAGTCATGCCGGATCATATACATCTGCTTGTAGACTGCAAACCGCAGTTAAGACTATCGGACGCTATCAAGATACTCAAAGGGAACACGGCCCGCTGGCTCTTTTTAAAACATCCGGAGATCAAAACGCAGCTCTGGGGCGGTCATCTGTGGAATCCTTCCTATTTTGTGGCTACCGTAAGTGACAGGTCATTCAATCAGGTAAAATCTTATATCGACCACCAGAAGATCCAGTAATTTTCTGAAAGGAGGCATTGTGGTATGAAGATATTTTCTTCCTACAGTGTGAAGATCAAACATTATAACATTATTTTCAAAGACACTGTAGCTATATACCGCAGTGCCGTGGATTATCTGATCGGT